>SMTZ1_10001248_pt1 | contig 36280 bp, 32 predicted proteins | sample DeeMarSWOR136_30_FD_25667 | JGI IMG/M metagenome (IMG submission 25667)
CAAAGGCGCAGGCGCAGAAAGCTCGAAATGGTCGGCCTCCTCAACCCACCTGGCGAAATCCTGAGCCATCTCAACATGGCGCCTTATGTGAAAACGTAAGCCCTCGACGCCATAATAACGAATGACAAACCAAAGCTTCAAGGAACGGAACCGTCTGCCCAAAGGAACATGCCAGTCTCGGTAGTCGATGACAGCGCCTGACTCGCTGGCCTTGTTGCGCAAGTATTCGGGCAACACGCTCAGCGTTTTGATGAGGACCTCCCGGTCAGCGACGTAGAAACAGTCACAGTCAAAATTGGTAAACATCCATTTGTGTGGATTGAAACAATAGCTATCAGCGAATTCCATTCCATTGTGGATATATCGGTATTCGGGGCAAATCGCGGCCGTGCCAGACATGGCGGCATCAACGTGAAGCCAGAGGCCCTCCTCGCGGCAGATGGCACCGATCTCAGGCAATGGATCCATGGCATTGGAGGATGTAGTTCCGACGGTCGCACAGACGAAGCAGGGAATAAGACCATCGTCACGATCTCTCCTGATCTGTTCAGCAAGGGCTTGGGGACGAAGGGCAAAGCGGTCATCCACCTCGATTAGCCGAAGATTCTGTCGACCCAATCCAGCGATTTTGACAGCCTTTTCAATGGAAGAGTGCGCTTGACTGGAGGTGTAGGCAACGAGACGTCCATCGCATCCACGCTCATTGCTCTCGTATTCTGTGGCGCGCTCGCGCGCGGCCAAAAGGGCACATAGCGACGCACTTGAAGCGGAGTCCTGGATCACGCCGCCCCCGGCAGTAGTGGACTTGAACTTACCCGGTAAGGCAAGCATGTCTACGAGCCAGTCGAGCACGTGGGTCTCCAGTTCCGTGCACGCCGGGCTTGTTGACCACAGCATCCCCTGGATCCCAAGGCCGGCTGAAAACAGCTCTCCCAGTATGCCAGGCCCTGATGCGTTTGCCGGAAAGAAGGCAAAGAAATTGGGTGATTGCCAATGGGTAACCCCTGGAAGAATGAGATTGTCCACATCACCGAGAATTTCTTGAAAGGGTTCTCCGTGCATGGGCGCTTCGGAAGGAAGCAGAGCACGAATTTGCCCCGGCTGAACCTGGCATAAGACGGGAAACGACTCGATTCGCTCATAGTAATCGGCGATCCAGTCCACGACGGCTTTACCATATCGGCGGAAATCTGTCGGCGTCATATGGAAGCTCTTCTTGTTAGACATAACCCCTCCCATCTCATGAGGCAGTTACACCTTGCCCGTCTCGGGCTGACATGTTCTTACAGTATGCAGCGAACAGTAGACTCTGTTCAATTTCTTCTCTACCGTCCAGGCTCTGCCATTAGCTCTTCCCAGTTACCTGGCAATGTTATCCTTTTGCTGGTGGGAAACCCTTGTGTACTGTTTTGATGGCATATCATGCTGCGGTTTCTGTTGGGATCACCACTGACGACAATCAACAGATCTTCAGGCTTGGAGCCCTGCAGTATCGGCAGCAGTCTGTTTGGGTCATCTGATTCACAATAGAGGGCTGGCAAGATCCCCTGTTCAACAAAGGCGCAAGCAGTCATCCCCCGCCAATTGACCTGCAGCTCCTTATCAAATAGGTGTGCAGGAACTTTAGCATGATCGTATATGTACTTCCGGATATCATCCTTGCTATAGTCTTCCATCGATAATTTCTTGGCAACTACTGGACTAATAATGAGCGTGGGAGCCACCGGCCCATAGGCAACCCAGTAATGTTCTTGCGTTCTCAGCATGAGATCTGTAATGCGATCAAGGTGCTCTTCAGCCACGGCCCCCACGGTCTTCAAAGGGTTACTCATGTGCCGACACGAACTGATCGTTACGACATTCTCACCTGCTCTGAACCCCCGATCTACACTCAAAGGCTGCCAACCAATCTCGGCAACTGCCTCCTCATTTTCAGGCAGAACCCCCCTGAAATTCTGGCCAAAGGTGGCCTTATCAGTAATCCCCGGTAGAAATCTCGGCACGTTTCTCATGTATAGCCGAAAGAATCGACCGATACTCACATTAGCCCGGTTTCCGGGACGCAGAACCCCCGTCTCCCAATTGAACCCCAACTGTCGGCGTATCGGACCGTTGAGGATGATCAGGGCCTCCCATCCGGGTGTACTGCCAGCATGCTCAAGACCAAACTGAGGATCCGCCATGACCTCGACGATGGCTACTAATACTGGCATATACTCAGGACGACATCCAGCCATTACCCCGTTGACCGCAATATTCCACACAGTGGCCTCACGCATCTCCGGCCTGAGCACACCTATGATCTCATCAGGAGAACGATCGGTATATCTCAACAACTCCTCCACCTTGTCTATGGTGGGAGGAACTATGGGAAGACCATCTGACCATTGATGTTCGTAGAAGAACTCGTTGACCTCTTCGAACGTGCCCCCGAACACAATGTCCCGTGGTGCAGGCTCAGGGGTCGATGTTACCCTCTCTTCTTCCTCTTCAGTTAACCCATTCACAATCTGAGGTATCAGAGTTGCCACACCTTCTCTCAGTTCTTGCGGCGAATGCATTTGAATTCGACCAGGGTATTCCGCAACGCGAAGGTTGCTAATTCCTTCTCCTTTGCCCACCGCTCGGGCTTGTTCAACAAACCCAGTCAAAGCAACAGTTACAGAAGGAATACCAACCTTCTCAGCCTGCACGCTGGCCCGCGAACTCGCGGGCGCGCAACTGCCTCAGCCGCCATTACCAGATATAACCGCATCGCAGCCAAATTCGGCAAGCTTCCGCGGAAGAGCTTCAATCACTTCTCGCTCTTTTGGACCGTGTGTGTTTCCGAATTCCGCATAGTTGACGAATCTCATGGTAGGGTATTGCTTCTTTAGTAACTCTTCAATCATTGGGAAGCTCAGGTTCCCCGAGTAAACGTAGTTCCACAACTCACAGACCGTTTTACCCTCCAAGGTGTCCAGCCTAGGTGCACCAGAGCGTGGCCTCGATCTCGTCTTGCCAAGGGGCCACACTACCTGGTACATGAATTCTCTGTCTTTCATGTTACCTCCCCTCTTTCTGTCACCAGATCGGTGAGGAATTCATCTTGTCGCCTCTTGAAAAAGGTCAGTCATTTTCGCATATTGAACACCAGTAAAGTCACATGACAACCCGACGCGCAGCTCTCAGACCATGACGACCCTAAACATGCGAGTATTTTCGGCGTGGCCCTGTTATCGCATAGCCTCAGGAAGGCAGTGGAGAAGGGTATCCACCCGGGATTAACCTCATTTCAAGGCACGGCAAGAAGTTAGGCCGCGTACCACATCTCAATCTTGATCCCTCCTTTGTTTCCCCAGCGCAGCACCAGTGTTCCCTGTCTTGGACGCCAGTTCTCGATACTTAACAAATAGAAAGGAAGCGGGCGCCCCAGAGTAGCTGAGTACACCCGCTTCTCCTTTTCCTGACCTCAGCCAGACCTTTGCTATTTTTTCAATAACCCCATTTCCTTGAAGTACTTCAGAGCGCCTGGATGATATTCAATTCCGACATTCATGACCATCTTCTCCGGAACAACTGCTTGCATCCCTTTTCCTACACCTCGTATTACATCGGAGTTCTCAACGAGGATTTTAGTTAGCTGGTAAGCGACGGCGGGATCCATGTCAGAGCCTACAATCATATGCACGTATGTACTAACCGTAGGGACATCTTTGTCCTGCCCTTTATATGAGCCCGCAGGAATCTTATCAGCAATGTAACCCGGATTCATTTTATCCAATGCCTCTATCTTTTCCCCTATGCCAACGAATCGAACTGGCTTCGATTCCGCTATGTGAGTGAAATAAGATGCTGGCACGGGGCCTACCGATGAACCCGCGTCAACATGCCCATCGATCATCAATTCAGCGATCGCACCACTGCTTTGAAAATTAACCTGAGCCAGGTCCTTATAATCCACACCATAAGCAGCTAGAACATCCCTCGTGCTCTCTTCCCCTGCCGATCCTCTCTTCAGGGTAACCAACTTTTTGCCCTTCAAATCGCTAACAGTGTTAATATTGGAATCCGCTCGTACGACAAGATGGTACCACTGCGGCCACAAGGTCACCAAATGTCTGATCTTTGTAACTGCTTTTTTGAAAGGCTGACGTCCTTTCTTGGCATTTACACTCGTAAACGAGTTGCTCAAGCCGATGTCCGCCTTACCCAGTTCTATCCCCATTATGTTGTTGCCTGAACCTCCCGGTAAGACTGAAACTGTAAGCCCGGGCATTTTCTGCTCAAGAAGGTTTTTTGCCACTCCGCCAAATGCTTGCCAGCTACCTCCCGGAGAGCCCGTCATGAATCTGAGCTCTTTCGAAGTTTCTGCCATTACGTCTGTTGTGACGCCAACCGCACCGAGGACCGCGATCACAATGAATATTGATAAAACCCTCCCCCATGATCTCTGTTTCATAATGCCCCTCCTTTGTTGTAATACTGTTAATATCGCAGAATCCGTACTCGTTCACAACATAATACATGCAAGGTGCTTCGTTTTTCACGAAGCTGCCTGTGTCACCGTGATTCTGGGGAATATCGGAGGCACTGGGTACATGCTCTTTCCCAAGCTTACGATCAAAAGGGCCTATGCGAGACTCATACCCAACATGGCGTTTCTCTTACCACGTTCCCTTAGCTCTGTCAATCACCCGGCCGTAATCACTACGAATACCGATGGCCTCCACACGGAACGTCGTTGCACCATTCGACCTTACCTAATCCGCGCACCCTCACAGACTAAATCATGTACTTTGCGGCACCACACTGTGCCTACTGCCGACTCTTTTCCCATTCTCTGCAGTTGGCGTCAATGCCCCGTGTTCACATCAGAGCCAGTGGTTTGTACAGCCCTTTAGCAATGCGGAGAATCGTCAATGTTTTTTCTTTTCGGCTATTCTCAAACATCAAGTTATCAATCAACTGGGGTAGACTTCGGTGAGCCCACGTCCGTAACCGACCTTTGTGCGACTAATTGGTAGATTAATGTGCCGGCAACAACAGTCACCCCTATGATGTCTGTAGTCCATCCGGGAACAATCATGAGAATACCTACCGCCCCCAGTAACACTCGCAGCGGCCAATCGAGCGGCTGCAAGAGAATGCCCTGGAGTCCGCACACGAGCGCAACGACCCCTATTGCCGCCGTTATGAAAGCAAGACCTATGGCCAAAGGAGACCCCAGCATTAGCAATTCTGGAGAATACGCGAAAGTAAACGGCAGGATATAGGCTACGACGGCTAATCTGACAGCCCAAAAACCCGTTTTCATTGGGCTCGCCCCGGAGACGCTGGAAGCTGCGAATGCTGCCAGCGCCACTGGCGGGCTGATAGCAGACAGCAGTGCATAATAGTATATAAAAAAATGCGTAGCCGGCACTGGCAACCCTGCTTTTCCCAACGCCGGGGCAAAGAGAGAAGCACAGATCACATAGGCAGGGGCAGCCGGCATTCCCATCCCCAAAATGAGCAAGGGAACGACAATCAGCAGCAACAGAATGAAGAGAGAACCTCCAGATAACCTCAAGAAAAGACTGGTGAGAGTCATTCCCACACCGGTCAACAATATGACACCTGTTATTATCCCGGCACACGCGCAAGCCATGGCTACTGCTACGACGTTTGCGCCTCCCCTTTCCAACGCAACGAGGAATTTCTTGATTCCTATTCTTGTGCTGTGTCGAACCCAGCTAACCACCATAATGACTGTAATCGATACCCATGCTGAAAAACTTGGGCTATGTCCGACGAGAATTAGATATAATAGAACCCCAATCGGAACAAAAATGAGTCCTTGTTGTGCGAGAACTTGCTTTAACGGTTTCATTTCGTCTTGAGACAGTTCCAGCTTGTACTTGATCGATTCCAAATGAATAGTTGCGTAAACACAAATGTAGTACAACAGAGCTGGCAAGAAGGCCCAGCTTATTACGGCTGAATAGGGGTATCCCGTGAACTCAACAATAATAAAGCATGTGGCCCCAAGCACGGGTGGCATTATGGCCCCCCCCAAAGACGCGACCGCTTCAACTGCTCCGGCAACCTCAGGTCTAAACCCGATCCTGACCATGGCGGGAATTGTAAACGTGCCAGTCACCACGACATTGGCCACAGGCGCTCCAGAAATGGTACCAAAAAGCGAACTCGCCACCACGGCCACCTTTGCCGGCCCCCCACGCGCCCGCCCAACTAACGAAGACGCAAAATCGGTAAAGAAGCCGCCCGCCCCCGCCTGTTCCAGAAAGGAACCAAAAAGCAAAAAGATAACAATATATTTCGCCGAAACTCCCAACGGAATGCCAAAAATCCCATCCGGAAGCAAATACATTTGTTCGACAAGTCTGTCTAAGGAAAGCCCTTGATGTCTTAACCCGTGCGGAAAATAGTTGCCAAAAATAGCATAAACCATAGCTATCAGGGCAATTATCGGCAGGACCGGGCCAGTTGTTCTTCGAGCACCCTCCAAAACTATCAGGACGATTGCTACACCAAAGACAACCTCAAGCGTCTTTATGGGGTCAATGTATGCAAAGCGGTTGACAATATCGTTGTAATCATACAACAGGTATATGATGCTTGCAGCAGCGACGACCGCTATGACTATATCCATCGTGCGAAATCGGCCGGACGCACTTGGTCCTTGCCGTTGAGGCTTCAAAAAGAGAAGCACGGTGACAAATCCCAGGTGTATGGCCCGAAATATCAGCTCCTCAGGAGGACCAAACATTGCTGCATGAAGGTGGAAAACCGATAAACCCACTGCAAGCGCACTGGTGAGGAAACCTATATTAAGGTATTTGGTAAGGGCAGGAACCATTTCGCGCGGTTCCCTTCTCCGGTCGAAACGATCGTCAGACATTATTACCTAAGTGCACCTATGCGCCCTGCCAACATAATGCGCACTGCATTGTGTGAGTCTTGTCAGATCTCATCTGTTCACGGTGACATCACATTTGGAGGTTTTCGCCTACTTCAATCCCCTCGTCTCACAACTTGAGACCTGCTTCAAAACCCTCGTGAATGGCCTCCAGAATCCGGCTCGGCTCGTGAGCATCACCTATCACATATACATCTGCGACCTTATCGTGTAATTCATCCAACAAATCCGTATTCGGGGCCCGGCCAGCAGCCACTATTATTTGATCGGCCTCAACAATATGACGGTGGCCGGTTTTGTCCTCCATTTCTATCCCGCCATCGGTGATTTGTTCCCGCACGACACCAGTAAAGCTACGAACGTTTCTCTCAGCCAATCTCCTGAGGAGCAACTTTCTAATCTGACGAATCGTGTCACTAGCTATCTCATCAAGGAGTTCGACAAGACTCACCTCTTCTGCCATCTGCGCCACGAATTCTGCTGTTTCACAGCCAGTCATCCCACCGCCAATGACGGCCACCCTGTTTCCTGGCCGGACTTTCCCGGAGAGCACATCATCACTGTTGACTGTTCGCCCAGTTTTCCCTCCAGCTGTCGGCGGCATCACAGGGTTTGAACCGGTAGCCAGGACAACCACATCAGGGGCCAGATCCACGACAGACTGCACATCTGCTTCCCTATTCAAAACAACCTCAACTCCATGTTTGGCCAACTGCCTCTCAAGAAATCGCACTGCATTCCGGAATTCCTCCTTATGCGGAGGAACAACTGCCAGATTTATCTGCCCCCCCAGCACTCTGTCTTTCTCCCAGAGCGTGACCTGGTGCCCCCTCGCAGCAGCCACCACGGCAGCCTGCATACCCGCCGGCCCTCCTCCCACAATTAAGACTGTTTTTGGCACTGGGGCCGGCGATAGTTGCAAGGTAGCCTCTTTTCCCACCGCGTAATTCACAGCGCAAACCAAGGGTTGATCCAACTGACCACTTTCTGTGCATCTGAGACAGGCGATACATGGCCGGATGTCGTCGATCCTGCCTTCAGCGGCCTTCCTCGGAAACTCTGGGTCCGCAATGAGAGCCCTACCGAGATTGACAAAGTCCGCCTGCCCTTTCATGAGAATCTCATCAGCAAGGTACGGGTCATTGATCCTGCCCGCAACTGATACAGGTACCGTCACCACCTTTTTAACAGCTTCGGAGAGCGAAACGTTGCAACCTCGAGGAAAGTACATACTCGGTATAATCCATTCCCTGCTCTCCGCCACGCCAGAAACAATGTCTATTGCGTCAACACCAGCAGCTTGCAGTAATCTGGAAACCTCAATAGCCTCTTTCAGCGTAAAACCACCGTCAAGCCGCTCATCACCCATCAACCTAAAGATCACTGGGAAATTCGGGCCGATCTTTTCTCGTGCCACTTCAACGAGCTCCAGAGCGAGCCTCGCCCTTCCCCTCAGGTCTCCCCCATATTCGTCACGCCTTCTATTCGTTCGTGGAGATAGAAACTCACACACAAGATAACCGTTGCCCCCGTGAATCATGATAGCGTCCGCTCCTGCCTCCATAGCCCTCACTACACCCTTGCCAAATTCATCCTCGATGTGCTGTATTTCGGCTACGGTAAGCACCCTCGGTTTCACACCGCTCGTTGGATGCGGAATTCCAGAGGCTGAAACTGGATCAATTCGGCATGACCTGGCTCGACTGGGGTTTATCTGTAGCGCAACCTTGGTTCCCGCTTCATGAATGGCTTTGACAAGTTCCCTCAGCCCAGGCAAAAATCTATCATCATAAATCCCCAAACGGCCAGGTTGCCCACCTTGCCTGGGAAAGGCAGCTTCAACAACAATTAGGGCTGGACCACCACGTGCCCGCGCTGCGTAGTAATTGACCATCTGTGTCGTTACCTCGCCTGATCGGCTGAATTGAGTTACCATCGGCGACATAACGATTCTATTCTCGAGGACCAGGTCCCCTATTTTGCCTGGGGTGAATAGATGCTTAAACATCATGGGGTATGTCTTTCTCTCCGACGACCGGACTAGTCTGTTGTCTAATTCTTCGCTGCCCAGTCGACCGAAAACGGTTGTACCTTTTGCTTCTACAACTACTCAGTAAGGAGCGATCAGTTTTTGGATGGGCCTCCTCCCCTAATCAACTCCATGAATGCACGAATGTTCATGACATTCTCGAGCTCCATTATCTTCTCAGCCGTACTTTGTGCGTCCTTCTCCGATAACACCTCTGTCGCATTGACACGGTACCGATCCAATATCTCTTCCCTCGTTGGATCTCTAGGTTTGTCCAGCTCTCGAAAATACTCTTTTCCATTCTTGAGTCTTATCACGACTGGCGTACGAGCCGCCCCCCGCTCCGGCGGCCATTCTGGATGTACAATCACGTTGATCTTAGCCCTGGCTTCTTTGAGATCACCGATCTTTCCAGTACTGAAAGTAGCTTCGTCTATTCTTCCGTCGACAAGAGCCGCAGCCAAGCAATGTTCCATACTGAACCTACCCTCGCCGCCGGAGGTAGGTTCCGAGTACTTCAGCAGGGAACGATCATATAGATTCTCGTCCACCTGCATCTCAGCCACGTCCTCATATGATACGTTGTTCTCTTGAAGGATTTCGAGGGCAGCATCAACCGCACGGTGGGTTCGAAAACAGCAAGGATATTTCTTGATAGACACCCCGGGGTCGGTTATATAGAAGGACCCGCTTCCGAGACCACGAGTCATCTCTTCAAGATCGTAACCTCCTTCCCCTGCGTAGAACCGGCAGAATCCTTTGCGGTTTTCGATGACATCCAACATCGCTGTCAGTCCCTCTTTGACCCACAGGGCGGATCGGACGCCATGGCCGATAGCTATCCCGAGCTCCGCAAAATGAGCCATAGTACCAACATGCTCAATGAGTCCGCCCGCTTGGGAAGACGCAAAGCCCAACGCCATTCGCATCTGCTCCGTATTGAGCTTCAACATTTTGCCGGCTGAGGCTGCGGCGCCTAAGGTACCGGTCACACAACCCCATCCTCCTTTGGCAGGTATACCGTGAGCATTTGCTGAAAGCCTTCCATGGACTTCAAACCCCAGGATGAAGGCTTCCAAAATATCTTTACCGGAAAGACCCAGCATTTCAGCCATTGCTAAAGCTGCAAAGGCAGTGAAGGCCGGCTGCTGTTCCCCTCTCATTGGTACAGCTTCCAGTTCGGTGCTATGGAGTGAAGTACCGTTGATGAGCGTCGCATCCTCAACAGAAGTCAGCAAACCGCAGCCTATAGCAGTGGCTTCTCCCTTGATACTCTTTTTTCGCCCGTAGTATGCTGCTAGTTTCTTTGTGACCGGCATGGAAGAACCAAGCATTGCGGCACCTAATGCATCTACAAAAAGCTCCTTTGCCCTCTCCGTCACAGCATTGGGAATAGCTTCGAATCTTGTCTCAACAACAAAACGCGATAGCTCTTCAGTAGTTTCCATTCCTTACCTCCCTGTAGTCTGAATTCGCCTGTGTTCGTAGCCCATCGCGAGGCAACTTCAATGTTTCTTGGCAAGAGACCGCTAGGTTCCTCTTTTTGGTGTCAGTATAGTCGAATACCAGATGCTTGGTGGGCAAGCAATACCTGTCTACGCCCTCTATCCTATTACGATGCCCGCAGGGCCTGTCATCAACAGGCCTGCTCGTTTTTCATTGGCCACTTAACTCTTTTACATAACTAACAATTGTATCTAGCCTCGTATTAATGCCAAATACCTTGCTCACACCCTTCGCTTCGAGCTCCGGAATATCCTCAGGTTGAATGAAACCGCCTAGAATTACTGGAATATCTAACCCGCGTTTCTTGATCTCATCCACCACGTTGGGCGCTAAGGTGCGGTGTGCGTCAGCGAGTGAGCTTATGCCTACGATGTCTACAGATTCCTGCAGAGCAGCTTCGGCAACTTGGGCCGGTGACTGATGCAATCCAGTATAAACCACTTCCATACCCGCGTCTTTAAGGGCCATGGCGACCATCATTATTCCGCGGTCGTGACCGTCTAACCCAACTTTAGCTAGCAGAACTTTGATTTTCCTCCCCACTGTTCCTCCTTTCTAAAAAACCTGAGGATGAACATACTGGCCCCAAACTTCTCTCAGGGCACCCGCAACTTCCCCATTGGTCGCGTAGCACCTGGCGGCTTCGACGATGCAGGGCATAAGATTGTTTTCTGCCGTACCGGGTAGAGAGGCCGTCCTTTTTATGTTTTATGTCATCTAGGGCTTTCTCGACCCTCCTGTTATCGCGTTGACGTTTCACTTCCCTCACCGCCTTTATTCGCTCCTGTTCCACTTTGGGGTCTGTACGGTATACTCTTACCGGCCTTTCCTCGTGCTCGCTTGTCGCAAAGTTGGCCCCAACACGAATTATGTTTCCAGCCTCGAAGCCTTTCTGCCAGTTATACGCATCCTCCACAAGGACCCTTTTCATGTAGCCATTTTCAATGCAGCTTAGGGCGCCGCCCTGTTTCGCAATGATCTCGATTTCTTTGTTAATTCTGTCCTCGAACTCAGAAGTCAGCCATTCCACAAAATAAGACCCCGCCAAAGGGTCGACCGTGTCAAGGAGGTCAGTCTCCTGCGTGATAACATACTTCAGACGTGTCGCAACCATCATAGCCTCCGGGGTTGGAATCCCATATTGCTCGTCATAAGGTCGAAGAGTTAGACGCTCAACACCTGCTAATGTAGCTGCTACAGCCGCTACTGCCGTGCGTCCAATGTTATTAAGATATTGCTCCCTCTGTAAGGAATTGCCACCTTGTGCGCCACCAATCCGCGCCCTCAGAGATTCAGGTTTCCTGGCTTTGAACCGTTCTTTCAATAACCGACTGTATATCCTTCTAATTGCTCTGTGTTTGGCTATCTCTTCGAAAAATGTATAATGGTCGACCCCCGTACTCAACTCTACGCCAGGTGCAATCGTGTCTATGTCCAACCCTCTCTTCAACGCAGCTTCCAGATAACAGATTAAATCAGCCAACATAAAAGCAGCTTCATGAACCGGTGTGGACTGAAACTCTGAGAAGTGAAGCCCCGTTACAGATAGTGCCAAATATTGGGGTAAATGTCTTGCGCAGTGCGCTACGATATCAATCGTCAATCTCAAAGAGGGCTCTGGTGGGAAAATGTAGTTGCCGCGAACAAGATATTCCTTCAAAATATCATTCTGACAATGTCCACGGATTTTTGAAAGATCTACCCCTCGTTTTTCGGCAAGACATATGAGATTGGCAATTTGAAACGCAGCTACAGCATTGGCTACTTGACTTATTCTCACTTTACTCAGGTCAATCCCATCGAAGGCAATTTCCCAGTCTCTTTGTGTTGTTAAGGATATGCCCACTCTGCCTACTTCACCTTCAGCCTCTAAACTGTCAGGATCGTATCCGAGCTGAGTGGGTAAATCATAAGCGATGTAAATAGTCTCTACTCCCGTTTCAACCGCCTCCCTCCACAACCTGTTGGATTCCTCAGGAGTAGCGTACCCGGAGTACAGCGATTGAGCCCATGGCTCTGTCCGATACCCCGTGGGGGATGGCCCTCTTGTAAATGGACAGTCTCCCGGCATTCCTACATCTTTGATGTAGTCAAAGTCTTTTTCTTCCAAATCAAGTGGGGTATAAACCCGTTTCATGGGAATTCCAGAACAAGAAACAAACTCCTCTTCGGGCTTCCTTTCCTTCTTGAATTCCTCCTTGTGTCGTTCTTCCCAGTCCCTGATTAGTTTCTCGTGTTCTTTAAACATGCTTACCTCCCCCACCCGATTTACTGAGAGTACACTATATGTGTTCTTCAGCTAGCAACTCAACGATTTCAGCTACGTCATCTATCTCCTCAAGTCCTTCCATGAGTTTCATGGCCCTTACGACGTTCTCTTCAGGTAACGGTTTGACGGCATGACTCACACAGTCTCGGAATTTCTGTCGTATGCCCTCCCAGCTTAGGGGCGTTTCAGGGTGGCCCTTTGGTTTTTCCACCTCTTTGTAAAAGGTTCTACCCTGTTTTGTTCTTATCTCAACAGCTCCCATGGGCAGCCCCTTTGTAATATTCAGTCTTTCATCAAATTTCGGCACCACCCTCTCGGCCATTTCCAGGATTTTTGGATCCTGAAGCGACACTGTATTGAAATCATCTATGACTACGTTTCCCCGTACGGCAGCCACTGCCACACAAAACGGGATACTAAACTTCGCATCATTGGCAGAGGCCGGTTTTTGCCTCGCCGGAAGGGGATCACATAGCCCTTGTGTGTAGTCGCCAATATAGGGCGTGATACGATCGATGTCATCGGGTCTCATTTGGGTCTCGTCTATTAACCGCAAGGTTGCATCAATACAGGTGTAAGTCCCCGCACAAGCCGGCCACGGTTTCAAAGCAGTGTTGGCACCCATAAACATGCTGCCCAATTCAGAAACGAGTATTTCGGGGTCATATTTGCCCTCGAAGTACAGATTGAAGAGACCAGCTCTGCCCTCAAAGCAATTCTTGATACCAGCGACACCTTTCTGAGCTAAGAGGGCAGACAGTACCCCAGCCTTCGCCGGGAAGGCAAAATACAACCCCCCTAGATCCGTACCAAGACCCCACCTGATTTCCATCGGTCCTGCGCACTGGCAGAGAGCTATGCCCAGAGCGTCGACAACTCTTTCGTCGTCCAGCCTGAGCAACTTCGCGACAGTCGCAGTAGCTGCAAAAGTGCTAAGCACACAGCTACGGTGCCACGGCGGCTTCCTCTGGCCAGGAATCGCCAGGGCCAGACGTATACCAAAATCTTGGCCCAATGCAACAGCGGCAATGAACTCCCTACCTCCAATAGGACGATTCCTTTCAGCAATGGCAAAACCTGCTGGTACAACCGCTCCACTGGGGTGATAGGTGCTGTCATACTCAATGTCATCGTAATCAAGGCAGTGAACCATAGCCCCGTTGGCAAATGCCCCCATGATCGCAGGGACTTTCCCCCCGAAGCCAACAATTGTGCTCTCTGGTGTGCCACCGGTTTCTCTCACAAGATCCATCAGCCCAGCAAGGGACTCAGTGATACCACTGGCACCAACGATGACGCCCAGCGTGTCTATGATACTTTTCTTGGCAGCCTCAACCGCCTCGTCAGGCAGGTCATCAAACTGCACATCAACCACGTTCTTGGCTAACGTGTACGCAATGTCTCGTTGCATGCTGGATCCTTTCATAATCATGAGTTTTCCAATCTCTGCTGAATAGTCTATCCGAATAGTCTATTTCGGTCCCGCAAAAACAAAAGTCCCATCGCTCTTGATAGCTAAGCGCCCGATTCGTCGGCTCCCGTACCATCACAACCGTTGTCCGTCGCCCGTTTTGGCAACCTATGTACCCCTGACATTGTACCCGGTTGAAAGCGTCTAGGCCGGTATTCTACTGTGCTGTTGAAACATGATATCGTGTATTGCGACAACTATATCAGCACACCGCTTTACCTTTACGAGACTATCATAAGCGTCGAGGGCGTTGAGGCTATACCCCGGGGGTACTACCTCATAGCTCGTGTCACGACCACCCTTGGGCGGATCAAAATTGTCCTGCAAGCAACAAAACCCGGTGATGATAGCCGTGCCTGCCGGTGTGCTTACCGCTACCGATTGCCCTCCCGGGGTATGGCCCGGAGTTAGCAGGACACTGACTCCATCGGTGATCTCCTTATCTCCACTTATGACATCAAAGTTCAGGTCGTTAAATTGCTCCACATGGTAGCTACCAGCGGCGAGAGGATGGGGGTTAAGAGCAAAATCTATCTCGGCCTTTTGAACAATGAATCTAGCTTTCGTGTATCTAGAGGCAAGAGCCACGTGGTCTGAATGTAGATGGGTCAGTATCACGATGTTTATGTCTTCGGGCTTTAACCCCACCTTGCCTAGCCCTTCATCTAGCGATTGTATATGCTCTTCGACACGCCCGCGCTTACGAAACATTTCTGCTGTTTCTCCAGCATCAACCAAGATGTTTGGCTTCGCCCCCTCTATATACCACACATAGCAGGAGGTGAATATCTCCTCGGCATCGATCATACGATACTTGAAGCTTCCTTTTTTTCTCACGCCCCTGGCCAATGCTATCGGCCGTATATAGTGTTGTTTCATTAAGTAATATTTTCCTTGATTTTTGACCATAACACACGGGCCCAATCTTTGGAAGAACATCTTGCCTTAATCTCACCAGAACACCATCTTCCGCATTCGCTGCTTAGCCTGAGCCAACGTAGCTGTCACCGTCTGACTCCTCGTACCGCCAGCCTCTCTCACAAAATCATCAACGCCGCCAAGGGCCGGGGTGGTGCTACTAGCACCGACCATGACACCCAGCGTGTCTATGATACTTTTCTTAGAGGCCTCAACCGCTTCACTAAATAGACCATCGAACTGGACATCAAGGGACCCTGTAACCACCAGGCTGAACAGGGTAGCTTGTACGCATCTAAAACCATCTTGACCGTTTGCTACATCCGGGCTGTGCGACCACCATCCACACAAATAAGCTGCCCCGTTATGAAACCGGATTCATCAGAAGCCAAGAATAAAGCAACGTTCGCGATATCTTCCGGCTGACCAACACGATTAAGAATGGCTAGCTTTTCCCGATATCCAATGTGCTCTTCCACTTCCTTTTGACTTCGCCTGGTATAGGTTATCGGCGTCAAAATGAACCCTGGAGCAATACAGTTCACATTTATTCCGTATGGCCCCAGCTCCCTGGCGAACGTTTTGGTCAACTGAATAACCGCAGCTTTAGCTGCCGCGTAATTAGCATTACCGCCATGATGGGGAGAAGCGCCCGTTCCCGAAACTGATGACTTGAGTACAATTAAAAACACCCTTGAGATCTACCGCTAGGACAATATCCCAATCTTCTTCGGTCATTTCGAGAAACGGTCTATGACGGGTGACACCCGCATTGTTTACCACAATATGAATCTGCCCAAACTTCTCTACGGCCGTCTCCATAAGAGCCTGAACTTCTGATCTATTGCTCACATCTGCCCTGCATGAAATCGCTTTTCCACCCTCCTTCCTAATCTCGCCAACCACCTCGTTCATACCCTCAACATTGATATCGTTGACCACAACAGCAGCGCCTTCACGAGCTATGCGCATAATCATCGCCTTCCCTAAGCCTGACCCCGAACCAGTCACCATTGCTACTTTCCCCTCTAATCTCATGTCTCACCAACCTTTCCGAGAATACTGACCCTTTGCATTCGAGTCAGTTCCCTACCTGTCCTTCTTGAGCAAGATTGTGGATAACCACCGGTAACCATATCATCTATACACCTCATTGTGGAAGGCAACCGCATTTTCTTGAGCAACTGATTCTGAAGGTTTTCGAGACCTCTTCTAATCCTGTCTTTAGCCCAGGCAAACAGGTGCATATGCCCTCAATGCCGTTTCAAATTTTGCCAGAGCCGTACCAGCAATTCTGTGTGGCAACGTTTCATTACCTCTATGGGCAACGAGTATTGACAAATAGGTGAGTAGCATCTAAGGTGAAGGCTTCAACGGCCACAACAATCCTGATCATATTAGGGGAGTGAAGACGGCTCGCTGGATGGTCGCGAATATGTAAAACGCTGTCTCCCAAACGGCGGGGCACAATTTATGAGTGTATTCAGCAAGCTCTGTGAGCCTGGCAACATAGGGACATTGCGACTCAAGAATCGTATAGCAATGCCTGCCATGGGCACTCGCCTCTGTGGCGTGTGGGGCGAGGTCACAGATGCCCTCACCCGATGGTACCGCAGGCGGGCCCAGGGAGGATGCAGTCTCGTTATGGTCGAGGCGACTCTGGCGGCCACAGCCATCGACAATCTTAGACTTCAAACACGACAGTTAAGGGCTGACGACACTTGTTACATACCCGGTTTGGCCGTCTTAGCCGAGGCGATCCACGAGGGTGGGGCCCTGGCGGGCATGCAACTGTCAGCGGGCGGCGGGGCCCAAGCAAAAGCCGGGCCGTGGACTCCCGGGTTCCAAGGAGTTCAAGAAATACAACCAGTCTCACCCTCTGGGGTCCCTGCGATAGGCCGTTCAGACAGGCCACGAGTACTGACGACGGAGGAAATAGAAACAATCGTAGAGTTATGTGGCAATGCTGCTTGGAATGTGAAACAGGCAAGCTTTGACATTGTAGAAATCCATGCCTTTGGTGGATACCTGATAACTCAATTTTTGTCCCCTTACTTCAACAAAAGGACAGATAGATACGGCGGCAGTTTCGAGAACAGATGCCGATTCCTCATGGAAATCCTAGCTGCCATGCGAGAGGCAGTCGGTCCTAATTTCCCTCTGATAGTAAAGTATTCAATTGAGGATCAGCTTCCTGGGGGCTGGGATATAGACCAATCTCGGGCCCTGGCCGAGAAGCTGGAGGCTGCGGGGGTCAATGCTATCGTTGTCTCGTCGGGGGTGCACGGAGCGAAGATGCCTGCCGTGCCACCATATTTCTACCCACGGGGGATTTTCTTACCATACGCCGAGGCAATAAAGAAGGTGGTAGGCATACCTGTGATCGCTGAAGGCAGGTTAGATGACCCTTCCCTGGCCGAGAAAGCATTAACAGAGGGCAAGGCTGATTTCATCTATCAGGGGAGAGCCTTAATTGCTGACCCCGATTGGCCGAAAAAGGGGGCCAGTGGACGCATTGAGGACATACGGCCATGCCTCGCCTGCAACGAATGCCGACAGTCTGTACACGATCTGCGAGTCTTAAGGTGCAGTGTGAACGCTGCGGCTGCGAGGGAAGGGGAGTACGATGCGATCAGGCCGGCCGAAGTAAAGAGGAAGGTGATGATAGTGGGGGGTGGTCCGGCCGGAATCGAAGCAGCTCGTGTGGCCGCTTTGAGAGGTCATGAAGTGATACTGTGCGAAAAGAACCGCCAGTTGGGAGGAATCATGTTGCTCGGCGGCATCCACAATGAGGAAATTACGGCTTTTGCCAAGTGGATGGTTGCCCAGATAAAAAAACTGCCTGTCGAGGTTAGACTCCAAACCGAAGTAACCCCTGCGTTGGTTGGCAGTATAAGGCCAGACGTAGTCATTGTGGCCACGGGCGGGACCTTTGTTGCCCCAGAGGTACCTGGTACCGAGAGACCTAATGTATTCAGCGCTCAAGATTTGTTGAAGCTTATGAATGGTGTCCCGGTCAAAAAAGGTATTCTCATGAGTTCGCTGCTCCCCCTAGCAAAGCGCGCTGTCACCGTAGCAACGGTGAGGCGCTTTTTGGGATCAAACTTCCCTATCAAGAAAAGAGTCGCTGTCATAGGTGGCCAATTCCCCGGCTGTTCACTCGCCCTATTCTTGGCTCATAAGGGAAAAGAGGTGACAGTCTTAGAGGAGTCCGACCACTTCGGCAAAGACATGGAAGCACATACGATGGTGGGTCTGATGGCCGAAGTAGAGGCAGGAAAGGTGAAAATATTGACTTCAACGAAGATAGAAAAGATTATTGATAAGGGCGTTGTGGTCATTGATGAGAGCGGAAACAAAATACTCTGCGAAGCTGACTCCGTAATCGTAGCCCTTGAGTTGGCTGCGTCAGATAGTAATTTAGCCGAGCAGTTACAAAACAGTGGTAAGGAAGTTTACACGATCGGTGACGCGAAATCGTTTCGGCGCATGATGAAGGCTGTCTCTGAAGGCTACGTTACAGGCCATAACTTGTGAACCTGCGGCATCCCGTTCAGATCGCAGGACAACTGGTAGCGCAATGATATGCCGTGAAGCCATGGAACGAAAAGCCAGTGGGGCTAGACCTAAGTGATTTCAGTCGTGCCGGGACGCGGACAGTCCGGGAGTTGTCCGCGCGCAAACATTCAGCAGTTGAAAGGAGGGATGCCATGGGATAAAGATATCGGTGTGAACGTCTTTAAAATCGCTTCAGGAGGGAAAGATGAAAAGTAAAGGAATATTGATAGTCGTAGGTGTCGTGTTGGCCGTGGGTATGCTCATACCCGATTTGGGCTGCAACACAGTTTTTGCTCAAACGATATCGCTCAAGGTCAGCGCCCACCATACCCAAACGAACCCTTATGTGGTTCTGCTGGAAAAAGCCATGGACCTCATCCAAAAACGATACAGCGGGACGATCAAATACGAGTACCATCCCGCCAAATCGCTGTACAATCTGAAGAAGGGTTCAGAGGCAGTCATGGACGGGTTAGTGGACATAGCCTCTTTCAAAGCTGGATACTTCCTTCAGAAGTTTGGATTGGTCGCCGACATTGCCAATATGCCTTACAATTATCCGTTTGACGCTTTTGCCCAGCATTCGCGAGACCAAGGTGGATTCTTCGAATGGGCTTCGGCCGCCTACGAGCGCAACGGCGTTAAGCTGCTCAGTACACCGGTAGCTACACCTCTTGGCATTATCACTACGAAGCCGGTTAGAAAGTTGGAGGACATGAAGGGGATGTTGATGCGGTGTGTACCAGGGGCTGCTGCGAAGGGATTCGAGCTCTTGGGAGCAGAACCGGTGTTTATATCTTCTGGCGAAATCTACGAGGGTCTGCTCCGCGGTACCATAGATGGCAGTAACACTAGCATAGTTTCGGCAGCCTCTACGAAACTATATGAAGCTGCAAAGTACTATACGTTGTGCGACTACACGACAACCGGCATCGAATACGCGATTAATACGCGGCGCTACAAAAGCCTTCCAGCTGACCTCCAGAAGATTGTAGGAGAGGCGTTCGAAGAAGCAGAAAGGGAGTTTTTCAAGTCAATCCCTGCCGTTACTGGAAGAGACAGGAAAGTGATGGAGAACGCCGGAGTGGAGTTTATTACTCTGGACAAGGCTGAACTGGCCCGTTGGCAGGCGGCTATGGAGGCGCTTTACAAGCAGATGGCAGCGAAATACGGTGCCGACTGGGAGCGGTTTACGAAGATTCGCAACGAGCTACAAAAGTAGGTCCGGCTGAGTAGATCAGATTCAGAGCAAGGGTCATGACTTGCTGAGGCTTCTTGCAGGAACTAAACCCACAACGGTGGGGCGCGGTCGAGATTTTTCCTCGGTCGTGTCCCCGCCATGAAATCATTGAAAAGGGAGATGGCAAGTGGAAAAGTTTGCCAGGTTGGTCGTCAGCTCGATAGAGCGTCTCAGCGTGGCTGGGGCAGCACTAGCCGGGCTCAGCTTGTTCGTTGTGGTATTCTTTGTTCTTTACGGGGTGGTAATGAGGTACGTCTTTCGTTCCCCCACGGCTTGGGCTATTGAGTTCCCCAGCTTCATGTTTCTGCTCGTGATTGCCATGACGCTGGCATACGTGCACCGGGGACGCGGACATATTGGTGTTGAACTGCTGGCTCACAAGATGCCTCCAGTGGTGCAGCGATTTCTGTTCATTGTGGGCTCTGTCATACTTATTGTCTATGCAGCTATCATGACTTGGGGAGGGCTGCTAAAAGCCTGGGACCACTTACAACACGGAGAGCGCTCCCTGGAAATGGAAATACCTCTGGTCGCGGTGCAGATGGCCCTCCCCATAGGCTTGCTTCTACTCTGTCTGCAGGCCGTGGTAGAGATTGGGAAGGAGGTTGCCGCACTGAAAGCAGAAAAAACAGTGGCTGAGAACAACGGATCCACAACGAGCCACAGTAGTTGAGCGAGGATAGACAGTGGAGTGGTACGTAACTGCAATATTAATGATAGGTACTCTCATTCTGCTTTCGCTCATGGGCTTCCCGCTGGCTGTGTGTCTGGGACTGACAGGTTTTATCTACCTGGCGGCCCGCGTAGGGTTTGAACTGGCGGCACTTGCTCTGAACAGTTTGGTGGTTGACTTTTGGACACACTACACCATCGTCGCAGTGCCATTGTTCATCTTCATGGCTGAATTCCTGTTTGCAGGCGGGGTGACTGATGGTCTATTTGATATGGCGTCCAAATGGCTGAGGCGTCTGCCAGGAGGGCTCGCTTTGGCCACCATAGGCGCTTGTGCAATTTTTGGCACTATGAGCGGCAGCACATTAAGTGCCATCACCACTTTCGGCCTTGTGGCAGTTCCGCAAATGCTCAAAAGGGGGTACGACAAACAGTTGGCCACTGGAGCAGTAGCTTCTGCCGGCAGTCTGGCTCACTTGATTCCACCAAGCATTATGGCGATCCTGTATGCCGCACTGGTGGAAATATCACCCGGCCAGCAACTAATGGCAGGCTTTTTCCCCGGCCTCCTTCTTGCCCTGGGTTTTGCAGCCGTTGTCGTTATCTGGATATGGCGGAATTCTGATGCAGCGCCCCTAGAACCTGAAGTTTCTTGGCAAGAACGGTTTGCCTCGCTCAAAAAGGTAATTGCACCGTTAGTCATAGTGACCGGTGTGTTGGGTGGAATATACACAGGGATAGCCACCGTTACTGAGGCAGCCGCAATCGGGGCCTTCGCCAGCATGACTCTTGCTGCTGTATCGAGGCGGCTCACCAAAGCGGCTTTCTTTGACACGCTTATGAGAGCCGCACGAACCGCCTCCTTTGTGTTATTCATTGCCGTCGGAGGCAAATTCTTCGGGTGGGTACTGAACTATTTTACTGTCCCGCAGAACATCGCTGACATCCTGGTAGAAACTGGGTGGAATCGCTGGGTGATCATGGCGCTGATCCAGCTGTTGTTTGTGGTTTTGGGAATGTTTGTCGATCCAGTTGGTATCATGTTTACCACTGTTCCAATATTGGCTCCCATAGTGGTCACTTTCGGATTCGATCTGACGTGGTTCGGTGTGCTCTATTTGATCAACATGGAACTTGCGCATGTTACCCCACCTCTGGGGTTTGGTCTTTACATCATCAAAGGGATTGTGCCCGACGATGTATCGCTTGCCGATGTGCTATGGGGCTCGATGCGCTTCTGCTTGGCTACCGTCGTCGTTCTGGCGCTGGTCATGGCGTTCTCCGATATTGCACTGTGGCTGCCCTCCACAATGGTCGACTAGGCCAACCACTTCCCGCGAGACACGGCAATCACAGAACTGCGAGCACATGTCAGTTTGCCGGCTTATCCTTCCCCTTCAAGCAGCTCCTGCATCGCTACCCTAACGTCACACCATTCTGTCCAATGCAACGTGAGAACCTGCGGATGATCTCCTCGACTAGTGTGTAAGGGTGTGTCTTCCTCTGCACCACAGCCTCCACCATCCGGTCCAATTCACCATTCTCGCTTAGCCGCTGCACAAGCCCTTTCTTCACAGAAGAGTTGAGGCTCTCAAGAAACTCGGTCCTTACGCGTTCCTGTTTCTGCCGCTGACGAAACCCTTCCCGATACAACACCGCTCGGTGCCGTTCAATCCCCTCCCCGTTGATGGCCTCGATTCTGCACATGGACGGCATCCAACCAGCCACCCGTTCACCCCCCATCTCCAACATCACCCTGAGATCTTGCTCCAAACCCTCAGCACCCTCCTGCTCACACTTGTTGATGACAAAAATATCCCCAATCTCCAAAAGACCAGCCTTCATCGCCTGCATTGCATCTCCTAAACCGGGAACCAAGATACCAATCGAAGTATCAGCCGCGTTGACAATGTCCACTTCATCCTACCCCACCCCCACCGTCTTCGACTGCGCCCTGAAGACGTCTATCATTTTATCCACCAGCGTACTTTTCCCCACACGCGGGGGACCAGTGATGCCAATCACATAAGCCGTGCCGGTCTCTGGGTAGAGCTCCTTCAGCTCGTTGATGGCCGATTCCATCTCATCGTCAATATCTCTCATGAGACGTGAGGCAGCCTTTACATCACCCTTCAAGATCCTCTCTGCCGGCGTCATGCACCCCCCTTCCGTACAGCCGGACGTGCGGTAACCATAGTGTTCTCGATCACCCCCGGAGATAGTGCGGGGATTGCATCATACCTCTTTGATGGTAACAGCCTGTTCGCAATCAACATTCAGCTATCACCTCCCGTCCTGCAGACAGTCTGCACATCCGAATCCGCAATCACATCCAGACCGTGGTCACCTGAGCCGTCTTTCTGTTACAACCCTCATCAGTTCCCCAATATCGTTTAGTGCCTCGAAATTCAGCGCCATATCAATGCTGCGCTCCACCTGGTCATCAGAGAGCACCCCTTTGGCGCAATCACGATATTTATCACAAAGCTCCTCAAGCGTTAAAGGTGCTTCCGGTGATCCTCGAGGAACATCAACCTGATGCTCGAATACCCTGCCATCCTCCAGGCGCACCATGACTGGATTCCCAGCTCTCCCTGGCAGAGTAGATCCTGAATATATTGGTACATCTTCTCGTACCTGAAGATGCACCCTCGACATAACATCTCGTATCACTGGACGCTGCACCATCTCATCAGTGAAGGTACCCAGATCTATCCTTCCGTCCACCAGTGCCGCCGCTATATTGTAGGGCAAGCAAAACTTTCCCTCAAAACCCGTGGTAGCATCAGCTCGCAAGGGGAACATGTTCTTGGGAACGCCTACAACAACACCAGCTACTTGCTCACAGGTTATATGATGTTTCTCTGTCAGCTGAAAAAGAGCATCCAGGGCACGATGATTAAGCATACAACACGGATACTTCTTCACTGTCACCCCCGGGGAAACAATATGCAACGGGTTGCCTAAGCCAGCTGCCATTTTCTCCTTATCATAGTTGCCTTTGCCGATGAAAGTGTCCCCATAGCCCTGCGGGCTCTCAATAATATCAGGGTCCGCAGTAAACCCCTCTTTCGTCAATAGGGCTGACATGATCCCGGCCTGACAAGCATTGCCAGCATGAAGGGGCTTGCTCATTGTGCCGAAATTCTTGAGCAGGCCAGCTACCTGAGAGGCAGCCAAACCAAAGGCCATCCTCATCTGGTGTACGTCTAGCTTCAGAAGTTTGGCAGCGACAGCCGCAGCGCCCATGGTGCCAAATAGCGCGGAGCCATGTATCCCTCTCTCCGCCTGAGAATACGTTGACCCAAAGCCAATCTTACCTTCAATTTCGTATCCCACAATCAGAGCCTCTAGTACCTGCTTACCTGAAGACTTGAGCTTCTCCCCTAATGATAGAGCGGTAGGAACGACACAGATGCTGGGATGTCCCACTGAGAGGCCAGTATCATCATAATCCAAGGCATGAGATAGCGTCCCATTGGCTAGCGCGGCCATCTCTGCTGAAGTTTGAAAGCCCCCTCCAACCACCCCCGCTTCCGGAACACACCTTCTTTCGTTGACATACCTGGTGATGATTTCTCCAATCGGGTCTTTTACAGCAGCCAACATAACGCCCAAGCAGTCAAGGGTTGCTGCCTTAGTCTTGTCTATCGCCTCCCCTGGTATAGCTTCAAAACTGCTGTCCACAACGAAATGAGCAAACTTTTCAGTTATCCCCATCGAGCCTCCTTCTGCTGCACCGTGGCTTTGCACTTTCCATGCTCTTGATCGGGCCTGACCTTGACGACATTCCACCGCTCCCACAAGCTGACATCAGTATACGTAGCCATCTACATCTCAAAACTCGCCATGTCTTTTTTCATACCAATCCTCGCAAAATACTCCTCCGGAATGAGCTCCGGTTTTTTGTAAAAAAGGTGGACACACGGATCTTCTGGCCTCTCACCGACCAAGGTGATTTTTACGGGATATCCACGCAACTCAGTTACGATGATTTCCCAACTCACGCAACAATGACAGCAATAATATGGCACCCCTGCTTTGCCCCAGGACCAGGGATAGGCCTTTTGTGTCGTTCCCACACTCCTGGTCCGTCTCAATCGGCCCCCGCTACCGCAGGGGTCATACGTTACAACATACCTGTCCGGCTCCTCCGTGACCGTAAAGTCGGCATGGTGCCTTCTTTGCGCGGCTGTGCATCTCTGAAGCTCTTCCTCTAAACCCTGGGTGGTGGACAGGAACTCGGTCATCTTAGCCAAGTATCGCGGCCTCAAGACTCTCAGAATCTCGTCTTCCCCAAAACTCGCAAGGTGAGTGAGCACCGTCTCAACAAATGAGACAAGGTTGTCATTGTTCGCTTGGCTCTGGCCCCGAATAAATTCCAGAAAATTTAGTACCTCGTCGCCCTCTCGCGCTTTGATCGCTTCAGCAACAAAGTCCCAATCAGGTATTGCGAGTTGATTCGGATCGTCCCGGCGGATCTTCTTCACAAAGCTTTCACTCCTCAGTCCATGTCCGCGTGTCACTATGCCATCCCTCCTTATTTATGTGTTGAGATCCTCCATGTGTAACGGTATTTTTATTTCCATCCATTTTCGATCATAGCAGCCGTCGGCTCTGAGATGGAGTCAGCCGCCTGCTGGGAGGCTGGACATAGAGCCGACGTTCATATTTACGGTGGCAACTAACCAACGCGAACCTGAGGTTTCTCCTGTGCGGATTCTGACCGCCACGCTCCAAGGTCAAATGGCACCCAGACTCACTCCACAATCCAACACCGCTGACCTCACTTCATCCTCTAGGTTTGCCAAATCTCGCCCCGGGAGGACAAAAATGGTCTATGCAAGCCGGGTTGCACCACTCCTTTCTTGAACAAAGAGTGTACAACGATACACAATCACCACGTTTGCAAGATCGGTTCTGGTGATGGGCCTGGAGTCCGGCTCATTATCAGTCATGAAAGCGCCCTGGTTTCTTCTAGAATGCTGTCGATCATTTGGCCGATTCCAAGGGCATCTGGAAACCCAGCTCGTCGCTCGCCAAGACTTACAATGTAATCACATACATCATCAAACGAGTTTGCCGCCCCGATAACTTTCTCTACATCCCCCAAAATGGCAGGAGATGCGAAGCCACTGCGGACTAGATTTGCTAGCGAATAGGTCAATACAGCATTCCACAGCCCTTTCTCATCAACAGTAAGCATTCTCCCTTTTACCTCTTCCAACAGCAGTTGTTGCAGTCGCCGTGTCGTGAATGGGGAACTTGCTATTCTCAGGGCAAATACTTCATGCCGAATATTATAGCGTTTTCTGACTGTCTCTAGTCGTTCGATCTTTCCGGCTGCAGGACGGCACTCGTACCGCAGTATCCTAAACCATTTTGGTTTGAACAACATCTGCGCCCTCCCTGTGTTTTTGCTCGCTTCCCTTCACCACCGTTTATCCCCAACAGCTCGCTGAACGTGGCACAGCAATGCTTGCATATGTTCTGCCTCGCGCCTCGCACAGATGCGAGGACCAACAGGCTCGTCTGGAGTTGAAATTGCTCATTTTGACTGCCCACGCCCAGATTTTAAGCCTTCCCTACACTCTTTGTAGTCTTCGAGGAATGTTTCGATGTCACTGATGAATCTGTCAAAATCATCAGCTTGATTTTGAGCCACAGACTTCAGGATCTTGTTCAGATACTCCACGCGCCGCCTACAATTCTCGCTGGCCGTGTCCGCATTTTGCGCGTAATGATCACATGACCAGATGAGGTCAGGACGATACATGCCATCCATCGGTGGAAATACCCAAAAAGGTGGCAAGGTCGGCCGCATCATGCCAAGATCAGCCGGTGGACATTCATCGAGCCGGGCAGTCACTTCGGCAACCCGACTTTCTATCTCGTCAATTCTTGCTAACCCCTCACTGTTGCATTGCTCGGCCCTGGCAAGGGCCTGCTTCATCTTTCGAACCTCATGATCAAGTACTGCAAGGTCTTTCACTCTGGCAGGAATGCGTACCTTCTCTTTCTGCATTTCTTGTGTAGGTATCTGCTTTTTACCTGCCGTTCTCATCGGTGGGTCTGCCAGGACAGAGGCGGCCCCAAAGTAAGTAGCGCCAGGACCGCAAAGACCAAACTCCTTCTTGGCACCGCACACCTCCTGACCTCGATCGTTGGCAAACAAAACGCAGCAACACAAACCACTCTAAAATAGTATCATAGGATGCCCTCGTGCAGAAGTTGGTTAATTTTTCAATTGGGCTTTGCCAACTCGAACACATTGCAGGAGAAACGCCCGATTGACGCGCGATCCTGCCACTCATGGGTATCTGGCATATCCCTAAAGAATCTCTTCTGCACAGACATCCCCGGTCAGTGACCCACAACGCGTCTCCGGCGCAGATGTACGGTAGCTTTAGAATGTAATGCCGAAGGGGCACGACCGGTGATTCTTGGCGGAGGCTGGCTCGGCGCAGTGCCACATGTGTCCTGCCGCCTTCGTCGCGGCCGTGATCAGAGCCGGTACTACGTTGGGATTCAGGAATATTTCATGCAGTGGTCCCTAGAAATGATACTTCAACCAGAGGAAGGCACTGTCCGGAGCGATCTTCGGGAAAGTGGTATCCGGTATTTCGGAGCCCGGTAGGCCTGCGCCTCTCCCCTCATAAGAGATTTTGCATTCAACGGTCAGATGGGAGTGCCGAACCACATCCGGGGCCGCATTGGGTTCCAGTACACCAGCCGGATTGGTCACGGTATGGAATGCCGAAACAAGGGTGTTGAGCACGGGGTGTAACTCCAGCTTGACGTCACCGCTTATGTGGGCCCGTCCTAGAGTAAAGAACTCCTGCCGCTCCAGGCCTGACGCAATGTTCCCGTCGGTAAGCCTTTCGGTGTCTCTCTCACGACCGACGCTATTGAAAAACAACTCCAAGAACCGATGGAAGTTTTTTCCTTGCCGAGCAGCGGTGTAACCCGTGCTAATCACTCTTAACACATTGTCTGATTTGGTGCCCTGGTTGAGACTCGGGGTCGGAGCATGACGGGAGCCCACCTCCCCATCCGTGCCTTTCATTTCCGACGAAACCACGCGGTGGTTGTTGTTAATGTGAGCAGTCCTCGCAACGTACTCCTTGTCTGTGACCTGGATTAGGTTGAATGCCGTTGCGAACGGCGGTGCAAAGGTCGTGATGATAACGGACACAGATACCATGAACCCCCACTTTTTCATAGCCTCCCCCTGTCTCGCCGCTTGGCATTATCGAAGCGTGGAAGTCCCAAAGCTCATGCGGCGCGATGTGACGATATGTAGTGCTACATTCGCAGAAATCTAATGACCCCTCCCTGCATTGTTACTCAGCAGCAGCGGCAACGTCGTACTTTTCCATTGGTCAAGTTTCATACCGGAACCGTTTCGGGCGTAGTTCATTTACCATCTCACTGGCACAAAAACCATCCTCTCCAGTGTCCACAACGCCGCAGGAACCTGTCCTCACAGAAACCTGCTGTCCGACTACTTCAGCGATGAATACCCCGAAATCGCTGTTGGTTCTGTAATGCTGATCACACTCTGGATACGAATCATCAGACCACACCGGCGACTTCTCAACGTGTGGAACCCGAGGGCACACCATAGGGTGTCAAAAGACGACAGCATGGATACCAATCTGACGAAGGAGGGTAGGGTAGGTGTGTTCCGCCAAGGCGGTTCCGCGGTGGTGACGATGTACTTGCCAGTTATGGGAGCTTCGTGCAGAACTTGGCGAATGTTCAGTACGGAGGGAGCACCACCCTCAACTCAATAACACGCTTTGGGTATATATGCCTTGACAGGGCATCTGTTGTTGCACGGACAGGCACCGCAGTCTCTCAGGTGGGTTGGGCAGCCGGAAGTGAGAGCATACGAGGCAGCCATTCTGGCCCCGCTTCGTTCATAGGTCTTTTCCACTTCGGGTCTCAAACTGCACGTGGTCCCTGGAAGATCTGTGACGCCTGACCAGGTGACGTTTCTCAGGCCAGCCTCTTTGGCAAAGTCGACACATCGCTGCATCAGCTCCATGGTCGCTCCCGGGTGCTCTTCCATGATATAGTTCGGCCTGAAAGCAAGAAAGCAGACCGAAGGGTCTGGAGATATTTCTGCCAGGAAGTGACATAATGGCCCGATGTCCTCCTCGTTGACTTGGGGTATAACGGTTATCCTGAATTCCCAGAGTCTATCCTTGGCTTCTTCAGCAACTATCCGGGCGTTTCGCAGGACCGGTTCCACAGGAGCACCTGTGATGGCACGGTGGGTCTCATCGTAGAAGGCCTTGATGTCAAAGGTTATGGAAGTCGTAAAGGCAAGGACTCGCTCAAGTGATTCCTGTGTCATGAACCCGTTCGTGTCGAAGTTGACCTTGCAAGCAGGTTTTAGCTTCCTCGCCTCTGCAACAACCCGCTCAATGAAAGGAAGGTGAATTGTCGGCTCACCCCCGGAGAAGAAAATTCTGTCGGCTCCCATCATCCTGGCTGTGTACGAGTCGAGTTTGTGGATACATTCCCGCGCCAGCGTCTCAGCGTCAACATATCCGTCAACCGCCATGCGATTGTCCGGGAACTGAGAGATACTCCAGTTCTGGCAGTTAAGGCACTTGAAATTACAGCCTGCTGTGAAGATCGTGTAGCTCTCGGGAGGAGCCCGGTGGAGCGTTCTCGATGCCACAATAGGAATCCCTATGCGACACACGCCGGCCTCGCCGGCCAAACGGTTTACCTTGCATTTGTGCTCACAGAGGGTGCACTTCGTTAGGTCTGTCTCCAGATCAGTCATGCCTGTATCATATCATAGAATAGAGCGACATCTCTGGCGACTCTCGCGCAGCGAGTCGACTCTGCAGCAAGATTCCCTCCGTCCCCTCCCCTTTCAGGTATGTGAACTGACGAGCCCCTGAACTGATGGTCGAGGTGGTAGCAGAAAAAATCGCCTGGTCATCGATTTCTTCTAACGTGCTGTTTCTGCCTTCCTATTTCGTGCCGCTCTTGACATCATGAGTGGGGGGCGTTATAACCGACTCCTCACCGTACGGGCCACAGTCAGTGAGAACAAAGAGAATCTGTTGGTTTCTGGCTGTGAGGCCAAAACAAACTGATGGTCAACCGTTTATGGCGCTAATTTTTTATGGCTGGTGGATAGTACTTGCTTGCTTTCTCGTCGCCCTCTACGTCGGGGGCGTTTTGTCCTATGGATTTACGGCTTTTTTTGACCCGATTGTCGAGGAGTTCGGCTGGAGCTACACCCAGGTCTCAATTGCCTTTGCGCTGCGAGGCTTGGAGATGGGAATCCTTTCTCCTGTCACGGGTGTGCTCGTCGACCGCTTCGGCTCCAGAAAACTGGCATTCTCCGGGGCACTTATAGTGGGCTCTGCACTCATCCTGCTCGGAATGACAAATTCTCTCCTCATGTTTTATAGTGCTTGTGTTCTTCTTGCTCTCGGACATAGCGCGACGGCCTCGACCGTGCTAATGACAGCTGTCGCTCATTGGTTCCGAAAAAATGTGGGAAAGGCCATGGGGTTTGTCGCCTGTGGGTTCGGCGTGGGCGGCATATTCATCCCGCTCATTGTCTCGCTCATTGATATGTATCAGTGGCGAACCGCCTTCATCGTTCTGGGAGTGGCCATGTGGGCGCTGGGCATTCCTCTGTCATTTGTTCATCGCCATAGGCCCGAGGAATATGGCTACTCACCCGACGGAGAGATGGCGCTTGAGCTGGACTCTATCCCTGAAGATGAGCATCCAGAGCAAGACGTTTACTTCAGGGAAGCTGTCAGGAGCGGAAACTTTTGGAAGGTATGTACGGCGGAATCAATAAGGATTATGATCACCATGGCAGTCATCACCCACGTCATGCCGTACCTCAACAGCATAGGCATGTCACGGGGGAGGGCCGCACTCGTGGCAACTGGTGTCCCCTTACTTAGCATTATTGGCAGGTTTGGTTTTGGTTGGCTGGGCGACATTTACGACAAAAAGTACGTCCTGACCGCCGCCTATATTCTCCTTGGCCTCGGAATGCTTGCTTTCGCCTATATTCACGTGGGCTGGCTCGTTCTCCTTTTCCTGCTCCTCTTCCCTGCAGCACTGGGGGGAACGGTGCCGTTGAGGGCAGCCATAATCAGAGAGTATTTCGGTACAACAGCCTTCGGAAAGTTAATCGGGATGTTGTTTGGCGTAGGAGCAATTGGAGCAGTTATTGGTCCCACTGCTGCTGGGTGGTCGTTTGACAACCTGGGGGGGTATCAGCCGGGATGGCTTGTCCTTGCTGGCACCTCTGTTTTTGCCATCGTATTGGTACTGCGAATTAAGGCTCCAGCAAGAACAAGGGAAGAAGAAAAATGGGGATGACGGGGAGACGCTGAACTCTGTGCGGTTGTACTCTTTCCGGAAAAACCGTGGCAGTCATATTTCCCGGGTGTTTGAGTGAATTGCGTGTTGCCATTTAAGATTCCCTAATTGGCTAGCGACCCGAACTCTTTTGGCCATCTCCGAGTAATGCCGGGTCGCCCACTCCTTTTCACCGCTCCCACAGAGAACGTTGTTTTTCCTGATGTTTCGAAAATGTAGAGGAGGCACCACGCAGGCATGAGCCGTACCACGAGCGCACAGAGCAATTGATGTCATGCTCTAAGGCCTGCCATGGTGACCCGACTCTTGATTGATTCTTACTGGTGCCGCAGCAACCCAATTTTCGTAGCCCTGAGTCTTGTCTCACTGGGCCAACGTTGAAAAAAGCTGACCATATCCTGTTATGGTCTCTGAAACGCCCATTATCTTTAAGGCACCCCAGATCATGGCTTGAACACTTGTGACAACGGGCTTTCCTAACTCCTTCTCTAACTTATGAATATTCTCAACTGTTGGCATCTGGGCGCAGGGCAAATAGACACCATCAAAGTCATCGATGCCTTCACAGGCTTGCATGGCTAGTTTATACGATGCATCCCTGGGCAACATACCATATTCGATCCGGGGCAGATCAAGTCCTACGACGTTCGTCACGCGAAAACCGGAATCTTGTAGAAATCTCTTCAGGAGTGAATTTTGACTCTCTCCAAATGGAGAAGCGACAACGAGTCTCTCGATTCCCAAGGCATTCAGGGCATCTACTGCTAACGTTTGACTCGTTGTTCCCGAAATGTCCGTTACGGCTCTTATGCGTTCTATGATTTTCTTATCGAAACCATACCCGCCAAAGATTATGGGCGGTGATCCGCCCAAGACGATAACATCAACTTTGGTTCTGGCCAATTCCTCCGCAGCTGTCTCAATCCCCTTCAGGGCTTCACCAATGTCCTCCTTGGTGAGTCTTTTTATTCCAATCGAGGTAAATACGATTACGATGCCGTCCGGAACTATTTTGTAGAATTCTACGGGAACCGTCTCAATGGTTGAGCCAGGCGCTATAAATCCAATTCTGCCACGATATCCATACATTTCCCCTGTATTCATCCTGAAATCTCCCTCTTCAAACTTTTCTCTGTGTCGTAATTCTCCGGGGATGCTGACCGGGTGACTTCAATGACAAAAAGAATCACATGGGAACGATAGAAAAACGTAACGCTCCCAGACTGCTTGATCATCGGTAAACTTTTTGTCAAGCATCCTGCAACAATCTAGAGGTTTCCACCACACTTCGCCGCATCCTGCCGAGTAGCTAACCCATTGCGCCATAGTCATAATTGCTATATCGATAAGCGGAGCAGCTCTCTCGCATTAACTTCAAGAATCTTCCTCTTATCCACATCATTGATGTCCATTTGTTCTATTGCATTGATGGTTTGTCTGATACATCTGTCTCCAAGCTGATTATCATGGGGCATATCAGTTCCGAACAGCATATGGTCTGTGCCACAAAATGCATACGCACACATTAGTCCGGCTGTACTTCCATAAAGAGCGGTATCGTAGTAAAACATCTTGAAATAATCAAGGAGCGGCTTTGTAAATCTCTGTTTATGTTCTGCCCCCTGGCGCAGCTCGTGAAGGTCATGGGAATTTAGTATCCTTTGCTCAAAATATGGAACCATACCGCCGCAATGATGAGTAATAATCTTTAATTCTGGGTAGTTTTCCAATATTCCACTGTATACAAGTCGACTCATAGCAACTGTGGTCTCATACGGCCAACCAAAGATGCCATGGATTCCATACATTGACTTATTTTCTGTCCTATAATCTGGATAGTCAGCGAGCCGCCTCGGGTGAATCCATATCGGTAGATTGTATTGAGACATCTTTTCATAAAGCGGCATGAACTCTACTGAATCGAGAGGCTTGTCATGTATGGGGGTGTATACGAGTACGCCCCTAAAATCTAAAGCCTTTATAGCCCTATCTACCTCGTTTAAGGCAGCATCTATGTGATTCATTGGGAGGCAAGCTACAGCGGCTGGGAATCTATCCGGGTATTTTAGAACAAGCTCAGCCATCTCATCATTTGCCAATTTTGCCAAATATACCGCTTTTTCCTGGTCTGCAACCTCGTCGACAGATGGAGAATTCAGAGTTAACACCTGCATCAAACCTTCATAGTTGTCCATTAGGCGAAATCTACGTTCCAAATCAAACAATGTTTCCAATGTATCTATTCGCCTCTCCTGATCAGAACTCAAAGAACCTACCTTGTAGAGAGCCTCTTTGTATTTGATCGGCAGAACATGAGCATAAATGTCAACTTTCCGGCAATCTAACACTTGACAATTCCTCCCTTAATGAAAACAGCACTCACAGAAGACGGGGTCCGACCTGCCCTTGACTCACCTGCGGTTGTCCTTTTAGGCTTGTAACCTGACGACCTCTGAGTTTCTTGTTGCTCATCATTTGATGGCGCGCTCGTGCAAGAAAGATCTCCTCAGACCGTCTTCCTCGATTCATCACCTGATACCAAGCACCCTTTTACTGGCTTCGCAACGGTCTGGCCATGCCACCTGCTTAGCACACCGCGCCATGTGAGTCAAGCGTAGCCTGACCCCTTTGATTTGACCTGTTCGCAATGGAACGCCGGATGATGTTGTACTTTAGTTTCAAGCATTCCATCTTGGAGCGCATGCCACGTTGAAGCACAAAACAATGGGAAGGGCAAAGATGGTACAATGCCGACAGCGCAAGGCTAACGGGTGCCAAAAGTCTCCTGATAATCAAAGACGGTGGGTAACTGATTTACCTCGACGCTGGCTCTTCTGATTGTTCCTGATATAACGCGCTCCGAGATATGGAGCGCGACAGTCGCCAACTTGATGCTCTGGCCAAAAATTGCTAAAATAGCTGACGATATACGGCCTTTGTCTGTGCGGTGTAAAAGGGCACTACGGATTAATCAAGATCGGGATCCAGTAAATCCTAGTCTAACAGATTAACGATTTCTCGTACATCCCTCACTTCTTCAAGATGATCCAAGGTATCAATGACTTGTTCTATTTGCCGGCCTGTCAAAGGCTTTATAGAATATCTGGCGCAATCCTTGAACTTTTTGAAAAGGTCTTTCTTAGAAATCGGGTTCTTAGGATGACCATACGCAAAGGGTATCTCTTTATCGTATTTTCTACCCCCTTTCGTCACGATCTCTACCAACCCAATTTCGATTCCGGCTCTCTTATATTGTTCATCAAACCGATACGTAACTTTTTGTGCCAGCTCTAATGCGGTTGGGTTTATTCTCCCTTGGGGGGTGAAGTCTTCCAGTAGAACATCCCCCCGAGCAATCGCCACACCGAGAACAAATGGTAAGCTGAACCTCGCATCGATGCTGGTTTTTGGATCTCGCCTTTCATCGATTGTTTCATAATAACTTTTACGCATGCCACCACTCACGGCAATAATCTCCGAAATATCTTCCGGCTTAATGCCATGCTCTTTCACGATGTGTAATGCTGCCTCAAGAAAGCCGTGAATATTTCTACAACAGGGCCAGGGTTTGAAACTGACATCAACTCCTAGGAACTTTTTACCTAATTTAGCGGCAACCCGAGCTGGATCGGAGTCGCCAAGCCAGCATATGTTATAGAATCCATATTTCCCGTCTATGCTCGCCTGATCGCCAATGACACCTTTTTGAGCAAGGAGTGCTGAGACGATCCCTGCCTGCGCGCTAAATCCATCACGAATGGCTCTAATATCAGAGCCTTCTGTATACGAACTCTCATTACTTATGGTTGCCTGGTTAAGAACAATGCCAAAAGCATTAACCATCTGTGATTTGTTCAAGCCTATCAACTTTCCGGAAGAAACCGTTGCACCATATTTGCCAAATGTGCCAGCCCGTACCCAACCGTACTCGAAACTACCTCTCTTAAGAGGAAGGCTCAATCTACAAACCGCATCAACACCCAAGGCAATTGCAGTGATCAAATCCTTGCCTTGGATATTGCCTTCCCTTTCAGCAACCGCAAGAGCGGCTAACACTGTTGGGGCTCCTGGGTGAACCACTCCAACATCATAAGTATCATCGTAATCGAGTTGATGGGCTACTGCACCGTTTGCAAACGCTGCCATCCAAGAAGGGACTCTGCCACCAAAACCAAGTATGGTACTTTCTTCTTTCCCTCCTCCTTCCTTCACGAAATCAACAATTTCCTTGACTCCATTCTCCCCAAGTGTGGTCGCCGCTAGAGTCACACCAATTGTATCCAGGATGCTTTTCTTTGTAACCTCGATTACTTCTGCTGGCAGATTCTCATATCGAGTATCCACAATATTCTGTGCCAATAAATCGCTCGTTTCCATTTTCTCTACCCCATATCGATTTTCTTATTATGCTCTTAGAAATTGCGCATAATGAGCATAATATCTCGTTGAGTTTTTACCAGGCCTGAATTGTCGCACAACAATGGTCTCCAGGGTTATATTATTATAAGTTGAAAAAAAATTCTTCAAGATTTCTGTCATATCGTGCTGTCCTCTCAAGGAAGTTCGAACTCGTTCCGTGCTTCGGGTTTTGGAATACCAGTCTCCTCGTCCCATTCCCTGGGATGGTAGTATTTATTCAAGTAGTCATAAACCTCCTCCTCAGAAAGGCGAGCCCATCCTTCGGTCCTTCATGCAGTGGTTCCTGGTAAAATCTTCTCGGAAAATCATCTTGTCTCCTGTCCAGACCGCTTCTGATTAAGCACATTCTTTGCGAATTATAGATCCTTTCACCTATTTCTGTTAAGTTCAATGGGCGTTATATCCATTTCATGTGCACCCTCACAACATCTTTACGTAACAACTTGGTCCCAGAGAATTCAGTGCAGTTCTCGGCAATATACACATGATTAGCGCATTCGTCACATCCACCTCACCATACCAGCACTGCTAGCCACTTTACTGGGGCTTCCTCCACCCAACAAATTAAGGCTCACATAGTCATCTTTACAGCGGTAATCAAAAGCGATAAGAGCAAGAGACTAGAGGGGTCATCTATAAAGAAGCTGGCTTGGTCAAGATCTTTTTGGTTGACAGGTTGGGTGCATGCTGGAATACTTAAAATACAGAACAGCGTAAGAAATTGAGACAGAGTTAAGGGTCAAGATGTCGAAGTCTTGTGCAGATTGTTTCACAACCGGGAGCGTTGAACCCTAATTCAGGATTGTCAACGATAACAAAGTCAAAAAATTGCGAAAATCGCTTTATTTTCTAAAAAATTCCCACAATGTATTTAGAATCTGTATTCTTGCTTTTTTGGTTGTCCTGTTTCATGAAACGGTTAA
>SMTZ1_10000830_pt1 | contig 36241 bp, 35 predicted proteins | sample DeeMarSWOR136_30_FD_25667 | JGI IMG/M metagenome (IMG submission 25667)
AAAGCTCAACTTTACCCCGTTTTTTTCACAATTTTTTACTTCCTGTCTTAAATACCTTTTAAATAAATGCATCAGCACTTCAACTTCTCGTGGCGGTCTGTTCCAGTTATCAGAGGAGAAGGCATATAGCGTGAGGGTAGTGATGCCAAGCTCGGGAGCCGTTTCCACGATTTCTTTCACCACCTCTGCTCCAGCCTGATGACCATAATAACGCGGTTTCCCCCGCTGGTTCGCCCAGCGCCCGTTACCATCCATGATGATGGCAACATGAAACTCTCTTTTTTCCTTAAACGAAAATTCACTTTCTTTCATCCCTGTGACCCTTCAATTTTCTTAAAAAAATATTGGAAGATTTTCAGTTTATTTACGATTATTTTTAATAGAATGAACTTTGTACCTAATGGTTCGTGAAAAAGATATGCTTTTTTTTTCATTTTGCTTGAGATTTTTGTGAGAAATTTCTGAGATGACAGCATCAGACCAGAAAATCGCAGCTTTTGCATTCGATGACTTTGTAGTTGATCTGCAAAACAGACAACTTCGGAAAGCAGGAAATCCACTTCCTTTAAATAGCAAATATTTTAATGTACTGGTATTCCTGATTGAAAATCGCGGTCATCTGGTGAGCAAACAATACATTTTCGATCAGATATGGCAGGATGTAATAGTAACTGATTGGGCGCTCAGCCAGTGCATCAAGGATATACGCAAACAGCTGGGGGATGACGTAGCAAACCCACATTATATTAAAACCATTCCCAAGCATGGTTATGCTTTCATCAGTCAGGTTTCAGAAATAAGTGAAGAAGAGCAGATCACCCAAAGGTCTTCTCTCATTTCTCCGCGAAGACCTTATAAATTCCTCGACTACTATCAGGAACAGGATTCTCAGATATTTTTCGGCCGGGAAGAAGAGATTGAAAAAATTTGTTCTAAAATTCTGGCACACCGGACATTTATCATTCATGGTCGATCTGGGGTTGGGAAAAGTTCTATCGTACGAGCCGGCCTACTACCCCATCTGAGAAAAAATGGTCATCAGGTATTTATTGTGAGAAGTTTTACTGATCCGTTTGAGGGAATGATCCAGGCGTTGCTCGGATCAACCACAGGGGCGCATTCTACTCAATCACAAAAATCCTTTAGCGAATTATTACGTTTGAAACTGGAGAAAGTTGGTGACCATGCCATAATTTTTTTTCTCGATCAATTTGAAGATTTTTTCATACTACTCGGTGAAGCTGAACGCGAAAAATTCATCCAAAACATGCAAGTTATTTTTCAGGATGAAACAAACCCTTTGAAAATAGTCTTTATTGTCAGGGAAGATCTTTTGGCTGAAATGAGTATGTTAAAGACAGCTTTACCCGAAATCTTTCATCATGAATACCGACTGAGGCGCTTAACACGTGAACAGGCAATACTGGCAATTAATGAACCAGCTAGAGTGGTGGGATGTTCGCTCGAGAAAAACCTGGCTCAAAGCATACTACATGATCTGGGCGAGGATAAAGAAATTGATCCCCCTCAGATACAGATTATCTGTGATGTATTGTATGATGAAAGAGATGCGAATAACGGCATTACTATAAAAGAGTACCATAAATTAGGCGGTGCTTCAAGGATTTTGACGGGATATCTGAACAGGGTTTTAAACCGATTTCAGTCCACAGAATTGCAGATTTGCGAAGAAATTCTGGCAGCACTGATTTCCTCCAACAGAGAACATCTTGTACTGAAAACCACAGATCTATACGAAAAGGTCGGCAGTAAGTTAAACGATAATAAAAAGTTAGTAGATGACGTGTTGCAGGAACTTATTCAATCCCGTATTATAAGGGCTCGTCGGCAGGATGGTTATTCCTGGATAGAACTGATGCACGATTTTCTAGTGCCAGAAATTCTTAACAGAATTTCCGAAGAAGAGAGAGCCATTATGGAGGCCAGGGCTTTAATTGAGAGAGCTATGCAAAATTATCAGGCACATGGTCTGTTAATTGATAAAGAAAGTCTGGGATTGATCTTACCTTATGGTGAACAGTTAGGACTTAATAACACTGAATCTGAATTTATAATGCGAAGCCTGCTACAAAATAAATTTGAAGTACCGAAATGGCTAGTAAAGCGGATTTCATCTTATCATACAATATTATCAGAAATGACCCAACATCCCGATCCAGATGTGCGAATATGTACCATAGCATCCACTCAGCATAAGCAGAGGAATAGTATAGAAAACGATTTAAAAAATCTAGCACTTTGGGATGAAGATTTACAGGTAAGGAAAACCGCCAGTATTGCACTGGTTTCTCAATACGGTTCGGAAGGCATACAGCAATTACTGCAAAGAGAAGATAATGGTCGAATTGTAAGTTTAAAACGCCGGGCAATAAGCCTGGCTTTCGTGAGAGATTATCAAAAAAATCTGATCAGTCTATCACATCTCCCTGTATTTCTCGCTTTGCTGGTTACCAGTGGCTTATTATGGGTAAGAATATCAAGATATAAAAATGATATTCTTCATAAATCCCTTGGGGGAGCTGTGGGCACTGCAACGGCGGGCATACTGGTCGGTTGTATTCTGGGCCTCACACTTGCCTTAGCGAGAAGCGCACCGGTTATCGAACTGATTTCCACTGTACTGGTACTTTTGAGTTTAGGAATGTTAGCGGGAATGATCTCCGGCTTTGGGGTAAGTATGGGAATGGCTACCATGCAAAGTATTTCCTACCGGCACAGCCATTGGTGGACAGTGATTGGTGCCGCCCTGGGAGGTACCATCGTGGGCGGATTTGTTAATATCCTGGGTGTCGATACCCTGTGGGCTTTATTAGGACAAAATCTAAGCGGTATCACCGGGGCTTTAGAGGGTTTTGCCTTAGGAGGGGGAACTGCCCTGGGTACAATAGTGGTTAAACAACAGATTTCAAACCACAAACCCTGGCAGAGAATCCTTGGTGCAGCCATCGGAGCAATGAGTATGGCACTTTTCTTGACCTTAATCAGAGGCAATTTGTTCAGTGGCAGCATAGATATCATCGCCCATGCATTTGCCAATTCTCAGATTAAATTGGAACCACTGGCTTCGATTTTCGGGGAAGCTGACTTTGGTAAGATATCACGAATTATTCTGGGAGCTATTGAAGGTTTGCTTTTTGGTAGCTTCCTGGTAGCAGGAATGGAAATAGCTGGGAAAAGAAGGATTTAAGAATGAATGAAATGGATACCGTAAAAAGCGATTAGAAAGCATTTTATGATTTAAGTAATCGAAAAATCAAGGATTCAAAAGTATAAATATCTAATAAGTTGAAGAGTCAGAAAATTTAAGAGTAAGAATGCCTAGAGAATATAATCAATTTTTTTTCGACTCTCAATATTTATACTCTTGAAATTTTCAACCTGATTCAGTTTTAAATTGAGATATTTTCCGTATCCGGTTTCCGGTTTGGAGTCTCCGCTTTTTTCCATTTGCCTAGCCGCTAATAAATAAAAACGCCGGATCCATCCGGCGCCTAGAGGGGTATTATTTTCTTTTTCTATACATTATATCCCAAATTATCCATTTATTTCCCCTTCCTTATCCAGATATCTCCATTGATGGTATTGATTCGAATCCGATGTTGGCCACCTTTTATTTTACCTTTTCCAGAAATGGTCTTACGCGGATTTCCTCTAAGATAATCCCATTCTTTTGCCTCTTCAATCTGGATATCAAAATCACTGTGGATTTTATAATCTTGACTGCTGTTTTTAGTATAATCTAACCGGATGTCGAAGTCTGCTGATATGCCTGCCGGCAAGGTCAAATCAATATCACCACCTTTGGATGAGAGATCCACATCCCTCTTGCCTTTAGAAGCATCGCCTACCATTACCGCTGTAATTTCTCCCCCCATGGTAGTGGCATCAATCCAACCATCTACCTGCTCTATGGTGATCTCACCTCCCATAGTCCGCGCCTTTACAAACACTTTTGCATTTTTGACCCGTATTTCTCCTCCCATTGTATGGACATCGGCCCCAAGCGGGGCATTATCCACCTTTATCTCCCCTCCCATGGTGGAAATTTTCACCACACCTTCTTTCGCCCGGGAGGTGCTATCTTTGATTTTCACGTTACGGAAAGTAACCGCACCTCCCATGGAAGTTCCTTCAATATCACCAACCACATCTTCAAACAGTACTTCACCTCCCATAGTTTTAAGATTACCATCCACCTCAGCTTCCTTCAGGACAATCTCGCCACCCATGGTGGTCATTTTCAGTTTTCCTTTTAAATTATCGAGAAGCAAAGATCCACCCATGGTCTGGCCAGTTATCACTCCTTCTACACCTGAAATCATAATGCTACCACCCATGGTGTTGATGTCCAGATCAAATTTACTGGGTACCTGAATTTCAAAATTTAATCCGATATTATTATAATACTCTCCGTTGGTTACTTCCATTCTCACTCCTTCATCATCCTGATAAAAATCCAGCATACCTTCCTCAAAACGTGATCCGCGGTAACTAACGATGAATTTAACAGAAGATTTTTCCCAGCCGCGTATTTCCAAAGATCCACCAGTCTGGACATCAACCGTCAGTTTTTTCCCAGGTGTGACAGAAAATTCTTTTTCAAATGTACCTCCTATAACCGGACTAAAAAGTACTCCAAGCACCATTAAAATAATAATAAACTTTCTCATTTTACTTCATCCTTTCTTTTGATGTCTAAGTATTGATTTAATTTATGTCTTACAGCAGCATCCCTATCGGATTTCAGATAGGGCATGGTATTTTGTAAAGCTTGGGTATTCACATTGGTCTGGGCTAAATAATCTATAGCCATCAGCCGCATGTTGACAGATTGCTCTTCTTTTAACACCTGCAGGAAAGCCTCCTGGATCTGTTGATCGTCTGGATAAACCATCAGACTGGTCATGGCTCGCATTCGTACTGCCAGATCCGGATCATCTTTCAGGGTAAAAATCAGTGCCTCTTTGATTTTGGGATCCATGATTTCCTGGGCAAAGGTAAGAGTTTTGAGTCGTATCCCTAATGGTTCAGGATTTAATAAAGATTGCGCCAGAACTTCCTTCACTAGGGGATCATCCTTTAAACTCACTAGCTCCACATGGGTAGCGACATCAAAACTCAAGGCAATGTTTTGATCATCAACCTCCCTGAACTGAACATTGCTGAAGATATAAGGAGAATTTTCCAAATCTCTCAAATTGTTATTGTTCATGGCGGTATGTTTAATGTTCTTCAACAAATAGTCTTTGGATTGGGTTGTTTTCTCCAGAAATAATGAACGACTGAGAAAGCCCACCATGAATACAACAACAAGCAGCAGGGTTGCAAAGGCAGGTTTGGTAAGATAATACATGAGATTATCCAAGTACTTCAAGTACCAGGGCTGGGCAACCTGTGACCTTTTCAATCTAATCTTTCGCATCACCTGTTCCCGCATCTTTGCAAAAGCCTTTGTCTCGGGTAAGGGAACATCGACTTTCTTATCTACTAAAGAGTGGTGAAGCTGATAGACTTCCCTACAGTTTCTACAAGTTTCAATATGTGTCAATAGTCTTTTTTCATCAGCAGCACTGATTTCACCAGCGATATATTTTTTTAAGAAGTTCTCATAGGATTTACATTTCTTCATTGATTCCTCCCATGTTTTGTTGCTGAAGCATGATTCTGAGTCGCTGCAGACTGCGGTGCAGCATGTTTTTTACCATCCCTTCGCTGCAATTCAGCATGCCTGAAATTTCCTTAATTGGCATATTTTCAAAATAACGCATCACCACTGCTACCCGGTATCTGGTATTGAGCGCCAGAAGACTCTTCAGTAAAGCCGCTTTATTTTCCTTGGCCAAAAGTTCATCACTTTGTAACATTTCAGTGTTTGTTATCATCTCATAATTCTCTGTTTCTAGTGAGGATGAATAACGTTTATTTTTTCGGTGCCAGTTGATTCCTTCATTATAGGCAATCCTACCAAGCCAGGCCTTAAAGGGGCTTTTTCCTTTATAAGAAGCCAGATTTTCGTACGCTTTTAAGAAAGTGGTCTGGGTGATATCCATGGCATTCTGTTGGTTCTTGCCAAAACTGAAAGCGATTCGATAGACATACTCCTGATAATTTTGCATCAATTGATCAAACGCTTTCTGCGAACCGTTCAAGGTTGCGGTAATTAAATCCTGCTCATTTTCCACCAATTCTGCCTCCTGTTTTTTAAGACAGCATTTTTAAAAAAAAGTTAGCATCTTTTTTATAATTATTAAATTTTATTTTAACTTTCAATACGGTTAAGAAAGTAAAATTATAAACAGTCACAAGTTTACAAATATAATATCTCCGATGTCTCTCTCTAATCATCCGACACTTAGGCGGGCTAACAACGACATGCTTCCTAGCCATATCAGCATCCAGATATGACCGCCCTGATAGGCAGGACGTCAGTAGGGTGTTAAGAAAAGTAAGTCAAAATTACATTTTCTTGACATATAATTCACAAAATTATATATTTATTATTAGAATTATCTATTATCAACCCGGATCTGGAGTGGTTTATAAATCCTTCTGAAATGGTACAGTATTTATTTCAAAGTATTCTTGTTCAATTAAACTCCTGATTGAAAGTGATATCTTGATTTCAATATTTAATGTAAAAACGAATATTATTTTTTATCAGATAATCATCTGAAAAAAAATCTTATTTTGCTAGAAAGTTCATTAAAAACAAGGAGGTAACCATGAGATTTTCTGTTGGCCTGACTATTTTTTTCACATTCATTTTCATTTATTCCTTAACTGCTCAGGTCCCGGAGCAGGATTCTCTGGCGCTGGTCGCCCTGTATGACAGCACCGATGGAAACAACTGGACCAACAACACAAATTGGAAAGCAATTGAGCCTGTCTCCAACTGGTATGGAGTGACAATTAACGGAGGACGGGTGAGCGAAATCAAATTACCTGGCAATAATTTAGTTGGAACCATTCCACCCCAAATAGGTAACCTCACTGCTCTTAACTGGCTTGAACTCTGGGGCAACGGATTGTCAGGGGAAATTCCTGCTGAGATTGGAAGTCTATCGAGTTTAACACACCTAAGATTAGACAATAATCAACTATCCAGTACCATACCAGTTGAAATTGGAAATCTATCTAATCTGACCAATCTGGCATTAAGCAATAACAATCTTGGTAGTAATATTCCAATTGAAATTGGAAACTTAACGAATCTTTCGGACGAATTAGTACTTAGCCGAAATCAGCTTACCGGATCTATTCCTCCCCAGATTGGTAACCTAACTAAACTAAAAGTATTGGGATTGAGTGAAAATCAACTCACCGGTTCCATACCTCCAGAAATCGGTAATTTAGATAGTTTGCAGCATCTATTTTTGAGCGTTAACCAACTCACCGGAACGATTCCAGTAGAGATTGAAAATCTATCCGAATTAATTCAGCTGTCACTTTTTAATAACCAACTTTCCGGTTCCCTCCCTGAAGGTCTGTCTAAGTTAAAAAATTTAGAAATTGCTTTTCTCAATAACAATCAAATTACCGGGACGATTCCCAGTGATATTGGGAGTCTCACCAAGCTTAAATATTTTGAAATTGGTAGTAACCTAATCACCGGTGAAATTCCACCCAGCATGGGAAATTTAACGGATCTAATGTCTTTGATAATGAGTGACAATCAATTAACTGGTATTTTCCCTCCTGAGATAGGAAACCTGAGCAGCCTTCAACAACTATATATTGGTCAGAATCAACTTACCGGTTCGATTCCCAAAGAAATTGGTAATTTAGAGTCCCTGCATTCATTGGTATTATTTGCAAATCAGTTAAGTGATACCATTCCTCCAGAAATTGGAGACCTTACAAACTTACAGCTGCTCAGCTTGAGCGATAATCAGTTAAGTGGCCCTTTACCTCCAGAGATTGGTAACTTAACCAATCTACAGGTGGTTTACCTACACCTGAACCAATTCAGCGGAGAGATTCCCAGTAATATAGGAAACTTGGAGAATATCAGTGAGCTATATTTAATGAACAACCGCTTCACTGGTGCAGTACCGACAACCATATTGAACTTAACATCAATGCATCGGTTATATATCTACGATAATCAATTGGAAGACTTACCAGATTTTTCTACACATCCCGCCATATCCGACCTCCAGATTCATGATAACAAATTCACCTTTGAAGATATTGAACCTAATGTAGGCATTGCCCAATTCAGGTATTGGCCACAGGACAGTGTAGGAGAAGCACTGGATACCACCCTGGCGATCGGTTCCTCTATCACCTTCAGTGTTGAGGTAGCTGGCACCGCCAATATGTATCAATGGATGAAAAACTGGCAGGACATTCCTGGTGCAAATAACAATGCTTATATTATTAGCACTTTCACCCTGTCAGACACCGGTATCTATGTCTGTGAAGTATCCAATTCCATTGCCACTCAATTGATACTCTATAGCCGACAGATAAAAATTAAGGCAGAAGGATCCACCGATATTGCATCAGAAGATTTACAAATCCCAAGGCAATATGCTCTTTACCAAAATTTTCCCAATCCATTTAATCCGGTTACCACCATTAAATTTGATCTCCCAAGAGAAAGTGAAGTAACCTTGAAAGTATTCAATATTGTGGGAGAAGAAGTAGTGACATTAGTTTCCGATAAACTCAATGCAGGCGAATACCAGTATAACTGGCAAGCCGGTAAGCACGCCAGTGGTATTTACCTTTACCAACTAAAGACTGAGGATTATATTGAAACTAAAAAGATGATATTGACTCGTTAGTTAAACCGAGAATATAATGGATTTTCCTTTTAAAGTTTCCCAGGATCTTTACAACAAGATCAATAAAGCTATACTAAAAATTTTAAAAGAACAGGCGGAGTGGAAGCGGGTTACAATTATTTGCAACAAAGACCAATATGTCTGTTCCCAATGTCAAGACCTTGAGGGGAAAGTTTTACCTATTAATGAAGCGGAAATACCCCCGGTTTCTAACTGCCAGAATCCGGTGTGCCGCTGTGTGTATCAGGCCAAAGGATAAATTTTAAGGTAACTCCTGGAAAGAGCAATCTTGCAAGAGATACCTATCGGGAAATGCTGGTAATCCTGATAATAGCTAGAATCTTTTTTCTTCTTCTCGGTTTCCAATGTCCCTGTCTGTGGCAGACAGACGGTTTCCAGTTCTAGATTATCGATTCTTCCACATTTTAACCATTTAATACTCTGGCCCTTGGCCCTTCACCTTTTTCCCAACCTACAAATCGTTTTTTCTCAGCTAATTCATACTGAGCTATATCAACCTGAATAGTAATCCCGCCGTATACGAAATATTTTGGATGGACCCCAAAATATTCTTCCACAATCTGCTCAATCTGTTGCCTGGATAACTTCCTTGCTATCATAAATATTACTTCCCTATTTAAATTTCCTATAAATTAATTTCAGAAGATATGAAATGGTAAATGGGAAAAGGATAAAAATAATTATAAACAACCGTATTCAAGGATTCGAGGGGCCACGGATTCAAGTATTGATAACAATGATCAATTATTAATGAACAAATATAATGCCTAAAGAACCACGGCAAATAATGGTTTCAATAAAAATATAAATGCCTATAAAACTGAAAAGCGAAATGTAAGCGGTATACGGTAGATATTAGATGTGAAACGCATTTACGAATAATAATTTTTAATTGATTATTGTTCATTGATCATTCCCCTGATCTCCTTGACAAAACACAAAAATTTTGTATATTATAATGTTAATCATTGAACCATATCTCTGCCCGAGGAAGTAGAGATATACGGTTGCAAAGTTAGTGCAGGTTTTAGTTTGCGTTGCTTTCTGAATGTCGCATTTACATTTCCCTCAAATGAATACTCAAGGTCTGGATATAATTATTCCGGATGATTTAATTAAATTATAACCTTAAGCGAGTGAGGATAAATTATGAAAAAACATGGTCATTTTCTTTTCATTCTTATAACAACTTTTTTAGTTTCCTCTGTGATGGCTCAAAATAACCTTATTGGTCCATTAATTGGATTGAACTTGGCAAATATAGATGTCGACATTAAGGAAGGAGAACAACAGATAGATACCGGTATGCGAACTGGTTTTGCATTTGGTGGGATGTTCTACTGGTCTTTCACATCGAATATTGGTATTCAATGTGAGCCTGTTTATACTCAGAAAGGTGCTAAGGCGAATGTTAAATGGACGGAAAATGGAACGAATATCGATATGGATCAAACATTTAAAACAAATTATATTGATATCCCAGTACTATTAAAAGCATCTTTTGGACAAAAAAACGCCAAACCATACGTAATTGCTGGTCCCTATATTGGACTCAGGACAGGTGACGCCATGGTAGATATTGACAGAGTAAGTGTAAATGGTCAGGATATAACCAGTCAAGTCCCAAGCGATGAGAGAGAGGTAGAATTAGATACCAAGAGCACAGATTTTGGTATTAACATTGGGGCAGGTTTTCTCTTCTCTTTAACTACGAACTATCTTTTTATCGAGGGACAGTATAGTATGGGACTGACCAATATTAATGCCGAAGAAGATAATGATGCTAATACTCTCAAAACTAAGGGTATTCAGATCAGGATTGGATTATTATTCTCATTAGGAGGATAATAGTCGGTAACATAAATGATTTTTTAACCACAATATGGGTACCTCTTTCAGAGGCACCATTTATATTAATTGTTATAAATTAGGTACTCATGGTTAGGAAGAGTCATAAAATCAAACAAAATCTTTTATTTATCTTTCTTTTTGGCCTTGCTATGGGTTTCTTGGAAACAGTGGTAGTCGTTTACATCAGAGAGATTTATTACCCCACCGGATTTCATTTTCCGTTAGTTATTGCTTCCCAGAAGATTCTCACAGCAGAGTTGCTGAGAGAAATCTGTACCATTATCATGCTTGTTTCAGTTGCTTTCTTGGCAGGTAAAAATAAATCACAAAGATTATCTTATTTCCTATTCAGTTTCGGAGTATGGGATATATTCTACTATATTGGTCTTAAGATATTCTTAAACTGGCCGGCATCCTTTCTGACCTGGGATGTTCTCTTTTTAATCCCCTTTACTTGGATGGGACCGGTATTGGCACCAATTATCTGCTCCATTACCATGCTCATTTTTTCAATCACCGTTCTATACTTGCAAGATAAAAATACTGATTTTCAATTCCGAAGGATTGAACTGGGATTACTTATAGGGGGAGCAATTCTGATATTTATGACCTTCATTTGGGATTTCACCAAAATTGTGATTATCAATGGTTTATTTCCCAATATATTGAATTTAATGAATAATGACCGATTTAGAGAAATTATCACTGCATATGTACCGGATTATTACAACTGGCCACTGTTTATTATCGGTATTCTGCTCGTCTATTGCGTCATATTCTATAACTTGAAAAGACTCCAGTATCAACCTGAAAAAAATAAAAAATTACCCTGAGGTTGTTTAATTCCCAAATCAGGAAGAATAATCAAGGATCTTCATTTAATCCTGTTACTACCATTGAATTTGATATTCCAAAATCATCTCAGGTTATCTTAAAAATTTACAATAGCATTGGTGAAGAAGTTGTTACTCTGGTTTCGGATATACTCTCTGCTGGTCATTATTCGTACCAGTGGGACGCCTCTGGTCTAAGCGAGATCGCAAGCGGCTTATACTTTTATCGCCTTTCTGTAGAATCCCTTACGGGAGAAATGGGAAGTTTTTTTCAAAGCAGAAAAATGTTATTCATAAAATAAGGAAAAATCCAACTACTCCATCTGCTGTAAAACTCGATATTGGCATTATATCCTGTTTAAGTATTCAGGATTTAGGACCTAGATTTATGAACGGAAACCACTGTCCCGATCTGGATTCGTTTCCCTACGGCTACCAGTAGTAATCCAAGACCGAGAGTTACCACTACCATTGCCCCGGTAGGAAAATCCAATTTATAAGAGAGGTAACTCCCTACCAGACTCACTAATAAACCAACTGCCCATCCAATACATAACCGTGCCATGAACGATTTTCCCAATAAAGTACCAATAACAGCCGGAACAATAAGAAATCCAAATACCAACAATACACCAGCAACCCGTACAGCAAATGTAACCAATATACCTAATAGGGCATAGAAAATAAAATCCCACCATACCAGATAACGCTTCGAATTCTTTTGTTTCCGGTTCCATTGACTGATTTCCAGCAAACGTTTATGAATAACAAAATAGATTAAACCTAAGATCAGATAAATGCAAAAGTAGCAGCCGACTTCCCACCAATTCACCCACAAAAGATGGCCACACATTAGATCATGTACATGTTCAGATCCATGTGGGAGGCGATCACCGGTCAGTAAAACGGCAGCAGCACCGGTGGCATAAAGTATACCAATAAAGGCTTCTTGTGGTACAATTTTTCCCAAGACATGGGTTCCGGACAGCAGAAGAGAGGCCAAAAAAGTAAAACCCAGGGAAACAAGAATTGTCCAGAAACTCGATAGTTCAAGTCCAATAAAGAGAGCAAACGAGGCACCAAGCGCAGCAATCTGTGCCAGGGCAATATCGACAAAAATGACTTCCCGCATTACCACGTGTAAACCAACGTAACCACAAATTCCAACTAAAATGATACATAGACAAATAGCTGGTGCCATGAATGTCAGAATATCTATCATTTTATTTCCTCACGATATTAAATTTTCAGGTTCAATCTGATTTTTCTCTATGGGAATTCCATTTTTCTATAAGCTGATTGACCAGATAATTTATCCAAAGAAAATAGTCTTCAGACCCGTCCATAGCATTTACTTCACCTGGTAAGATCACCAGTTCTGCACCAGTTTCATCTGCCACTTCTTTGGACTTTTTAGGATCTTTCCAGGAGGAGACAATAACCAGTTTAATCCCATGCTGTTTGATCAATTCAATAATTTCGCGTTTGTGGCGGGGAGTTGGCGGTATGCCCGGACGAAGTTCAATATAGCCTGCTTGTTGAATTCCCAACCAGTCAAGTAAATAACTCCAGTGAACATGATAACAAACAACCTCAAGACCATTCAATACCTTAGCCTTAGTTTCCCACTGTTTAATTTTTTCCGATAACGCTTTTTTAAAAGTTTCCAGATTGTTTTCATATACTGATTGATGATCAGGATCCAGTTCAATCAGTTTATCTGCGATAAATTCGGCAACTTTAAAACCGTTGTGAGGATTCAGAAGATAATGGGGATTTCCGGCCGGATGAACATCTCCCATACTTCGGTCTACTTCTCCACGAGGTTTTTCTAAAATCCCCTGTTCCGGTAGTGCTAGAGAAGCATTCAGATTTCCTCTAGCTCCTACCACCACTTTTTGGTTTCTAGCCCCCTGAATCAATAAAGGTAACCAACCGATTTCCAGTTCCAGCCCAGAATAAATAAGCAGATCTGCTTTATTGAGATTCAACATATAACTTGGTTTTGCTTCAACATAATGGGCATCTTGCACACCTCGGGTAATACTATACACTTTTACCTGGTCTCCGCCAATATTTTCGGTAATAGATGCCAGGCTGGGCAAAGTGGTCACAACATCTAATTTTTTGGCTGCCTTTCCTGTCCCAATAGCAATAATCAAAAATAACAAAGTCATAAAAATAATTTGTTTCTTCATTTTTTACCTTTCAATATTTATGAGCAGGGTGTGAACCAATGGTGATATTCAGTTGGGCAATGATTTGATTTTCACCCTGCCCTCCCAGATCAATGTAATTGTATTGCAAACGATAGGCGCTAAATTCTGTTGGTACAAAAGCCAAACAAAAACTTAACCGCTGCCCTTGTAAATCCTCGCTTGGATTAAAACTGAAGTTGATCGGTGCGGGGAATAACAAATGCAATTCCTGCGGACGGTTAAACCAATCATAACGGGCTTGTATAAACCAACGGATATTAAATTGACCAAGCATCTGAATAAAAAAACCATGAAGAGGTTCAGTGGAATTTCCATTCATGTTTACTTTGGCATTTACATATTCACCTTGCAGGGTGAAGGAATGATAACGACCTCGATGCAAGGGTTTCCATTTTAGATGAATATTGGCTCCCCACACCCCTGAATGAACATTTCCCCCATTGTTTGTTAAAGGTTGTTGCATATTTTCAGGCGGAGGTAAACCCCGCTCTCCCCTTAGGTATGATCCGCCTATGCGAACAGTCCATTCATCTGTTACATCCCACAAATTATCCCAATGAGCGAGAAAAGCAACATCACCCTTGCTACTCCCTTCAAAAAGATTGGGATTATCCCCATTCAAGATGCCTGCTATGGCATCCGAATACCATGGCAACGGTAGCAGATAAGCTCCTTCAATGCTCATTTCATTGAGATCCGGACCAAAAACCTGTTCCAGAATCATTGGTCTTTCCACAAAGGCCATGTGATGAAGATGTAACAGATTATGTCTTCCAAAGGTGTTTAACATTTTACCCATCCTCAAAATAAGAGGAATAGGCATCCTTAGAGTGGAGGCATAGGCCTCTTCTACCCCCAGGTCAGTTTTTTCTTCGACACTAAGGGCAACTTTTGATTGCAGATAAACATCTACATTTGCGGTCATTTCCATACAGATTTCCTGGTAGTGGAGGCCAGGTTCCAGTCCAATCTCACTCCATAGGACATCATTTCTGTTTGTTCCCATGGCATCGAACAGACAGTTTACACTGATGGCCGGATTGAAAGCTCTACTGATACCGGTGGCAGCAGCATCGGTAGTCATTTGTGAATAACCTGTTCCAAAGCACCATAGGAAAATTACCACAAAAAACGAATAAAAGTAAATCTTTGCCATCTCTTTTCCCCCCTTTTTATAAACCGATTAATTAAAATGGGAAAAATATATGGTTCAGTTCAACAGCATATAATCACAATAGGTGGTAAGTTATTTTAACTGTTGAAAAAAAAATTTCAATCCATAAAAAAGCAGGAAAATGGGGGGGCACGGATGGTAAAAATGGGAATAAAGGGTCGAGAATATTTATTAAAAACGTAAGTTTCAGCAATAATCGCAACGTTTATTACAATGGTACCGATACAGACAGCATGCCCAGGCAAGACAGGAGTTTGATAGGCCATACACATCGGACAGTCTGGATCAGGTTTCATCAAATGGTTAGGATCATCTAAAATAGGTATAAACTGAATAGCAGTAATTCCTAGGATAAGTAGGAGGGAAAATATGCATAGCTGCTTTTTCATTATTTTAAATTACACAAATTGCGGTATGAATCAAATACTTTTTTTGGTGAATCAGATTTTAAATAAAACTACTGTCTCCAATTCATATGATTATTAAATTTTTATTGGATATAGCAATTGAAGATTTATGCCAGACATATATTTCTAAGGACTGAAAAAAGTATAAATTATAATCTATGTTTCTTTGTTTTGCATCTCATGTTTTTCGTTTCATTTTTAGTGTAGATTCATCATTTTATTCATTCATAAATTGTGAGTTATCACTTGTAATTTTAATTATTCAGATTATTTTAAAATTAAGATACCAAAAAATTTATCTCTAAAATCCAATTAATAATTAATTACTACTTGCATATAGTATATATAATTATAATATTCTATATGGAGATAGTATATGAGATTTCAAAAAACCAGCGAATATGCCATTAGAGTAATGGTTTATCTGGCAAATCATCAAGAAGAGTTGTATTCTGTTAATCAATTACATCAGATATTACATATTCCCTATAAATATCTGGGCCGATTGATGAATACACTCTCTCGGGCAGGGTTGGTGGAAGTGGTGCAGGGTAAGTATGGCGGTTATCGTCTTAATCCCGATCGCCAGAACGTATACCTCTATGAAATTATAGGTGTGGTAGAAGGTTTGGAGAATTATGAACGATGTGTGCTGGGATTCGAGAATTGTGCCGATGAAAATCCCTGTCCGCTTCATCAATTCTGGCTTAAACACCGTGAGGGGATTAAAAACCTGATATATAATACCCAATTACTTGATCTTGAAAAACATAACAATGTAAAATTTTAATTTTTACCAAAAAATACTACATACAAGTAGTATATAAATATTTTTCTATTAATAAAGGGGTGTAAATGACTGAAACGATTAACAACCGTCAGCAACGGATCGACATTATGAAAAAACTCATCAGACAACTACATCAGGGAGCTGCGGAGGCAAAGATTAAAAGGCAATTAGAGACAATGCTGGAAGATGTCGATTATTCGGACGTGTTTCAGATGGAAATCCAATTAATGGAGGAAGGTATACCACAGGAAAGTATCCAGCAATTGTGTGATACCCATACCAGGGTATTAAAAAAACATCTGGATTTACAGGAAACTCCCAATACCACTCCCGGCCATCCTGTTCATACCTTTGTTATGGAAAACCAAGAATTAAGTAAATTAACCCAGAAAATCAATCTTCTTACCACCGAAATTAGTAAATTAAAGGAGGAGGCCGACGCAACAGAATTAATGCAAGAAATAAAAGCCAATTTAAACATTCTTATGGATATTGAAAAGCATTACAAACGCAAGGAGAATCTGCTTTTCCCTTATTTTGAAAAAAAGAATATACCGGGCCCTCCGGCGGTGATGTGGGGCAAACACGATGAAACCAGGCTTTTATTAAAGAATACCCTAGAAGGATTTCAGAATATCAACCGGATCGATGCACAGGAAGCCAAGGCATTCAATGTGATAGCAGTGCAATCCATACTGGATGCCATCAGTGATATGATTTATAAAGAAGAAAAGATACTTTTCCCTACTGCTCTCGATATATTAACCGAACAGGAATGGTATGAAATCTATTTGCAGAGTGATGAGATAGGTTACTGTCTTTATACACCTGATTTTACCTGGCAACCCACTGGAATTCCAAACCAGGAAGTTCAAAAGATCAATTCCCAGTCCAACCACATTCAGATGCCAACCGGTAATTTCACTCTGGAAGAACTGATAGCGGTTTTCAGTACCCTGCCTTTCGATTTAACATTTGTTGATAGTAATGACCAGGTTCGCTATTTTAGTCCTGGTAAAGAACGCATTTTCGATCGATCGAGGGCGATTCTGGGAAGAAAGGTACAATACTGCCACCCACCGAAAAGTGTACATATCGTCAATAAAATATTGAATGATTTCAAATCCGGCAAACAGGATAAAGCACGCTTCTGGATACAGATGGATTCACGACTTATATATATCGTTTACTACGCATTGAAGAACAATAATAATCAATACCTGGGTACTCTGGAAGTCACTCAGGATCTCATTGATATAGGCAAACTGAAAGGTGAACGTAGACTTTTAGAATATGACAATGATTAGAATGAAGAAGATATCATGAAAAGAGATAAAAATCTGGAAACATTATCCTGGGAACATCATGATGGATTGGTGGTAGCCTTCCGGTTGGAAAAAGGATTAAAGAATCAAACCAATCCTAAGGTGATGACAGAATATTTATTCCACATCTGGGATCACACCCTGCAGCATCATTTCTGGCAGGAAGAGGCTACTCTCATGCCCCATCTTCAGCAGACAGAGGAGGGAAATAAATTGCTATCTCAAATGATAAACGAACATATCATGTTGAAAAATCTGCTAACAAAATTGCAACAATCAGATACAAATCAAGAGACGATATTAAAAGAATTCTCACGTTTACTGAATGAGCATATTCGTTTTGAAGAAAGGATTTTATTCCCCCTGGCAGAGAAGGTGATTCCGGCAGAAAAGATGACTCAGATTGGTAAGTTTCTCCACCAACAACATCGACCGGGAAATAAGGATTGGAAACCTTCCTTCTGGAAGGAGGAATCATATTCTTGAATTTCCTGTTGCTCCTGTGTTTACAGAATGAAAAAATGGGTGCTTTCTTTCAAAACCTCTCCCCAATTATGGATAAAAAAAATACTGCTCAGTATTGGAAGGATCTCTAATTCATGACCACCCATAACCAACTCGCAAATACCAAAGAATTTTACGACATCATTTCAGAGATCTATGATGATATGACTAATTTTCAGCTGCGATTGAACATAGAAATGAGAACATTAAACAAGTGGTTGGAAAAATATAAAATCAGTTCTGTTTTAGATGCTGCCTGTGGATCAGGTCTCCATACTATCAATCTCACTCGACTTGGTGTCCCATGTGTGGGGCTTGATATATCTCAGGAAATGATTAAAATTGCCAAGAAGAATGCGGCAACTCTTCAGGTACAAGCGCAATTTCTTCAATCAGATCTGCGGGAGCTGAGCAATCAAGTAAAGCAAAATTTCGATTCAATCTTATTTCTGGGGAATTCATTAACGCATGTCAATCCACAAACAGAATTGAATAGAATTTTGCTGGAATTTCGGAAAGTTCTCAATCCCCACGGTATTTTAATCATCCAGTTGCTGAATTATAACAAAATTCTTGATGCACAGGAAAGAATTATATCAATTACCAGAAGACAGCAGAATACTTATATTCGTTTTTACGATTTTTACGATTCCCATCTCCAATTCAATATTTTACATATAAATTGGCAGAATGATCAAGTCCATCATCGTCTCATATCCACCCGATTATATCCTTACCTGAAGTCAGAAGTAGAATCTATTTTACAGGATAACGGATTTACCTTACTGGATACATTTGGTTCGATGAATTTTGAACCATTCGATATCACAAATTCAAAAAACTTAATTATTATTGGCATGAAAGATAACAACTAGATAGAGAAAATAGAGGAAAAAAATTCCAGTAACACTTCTGATGAAACTGCTTCCACCCCATCACCTTGGCCTATCCAACTGTGCTTCATATTGCCTATGTTCCCTTCTTTCGGGATACAGGACTGCTAACAACAAATTGCTTTATTCCTATACCTGACCCAATATTAAAATAAGGTATAAATAAATGGGGCTAACGCACTGCCTTGCGTTGCAACAATTAATAATCCTAATAATATAAGAAAAAATACAATTGGCATTAACCAGTATCTTTTTCTTACTTTGAGAAATTCCCAAAATTCACTGATTATTGAGATTTTACTCATACTAAAACTCCTCATAAAATACAAAAACAGAATATCTTAATTTACACTCTTTTCAATATTGCTTTTCTAGTGTTTTGGGATCAAAAGGCACTTGTTTTCTTTTTATCCAATATGATTCAGTTTGTCGATCATATTTTTCATTTAAAATATCTTTTCTTAAAAACCTAAGGATTAATCCTACAGGTGTGAATAACAAAATAAATATAATAGTTAATATTACTCTGGTCATTATATGACCTAAGATTAAAGCAAAAATCATCCATACTACATAGATTGGTCTTAGAAATTTAGGTTTCACCAGACCAAAAAGTGTAAGAAATAATCCGAAAAAGAAAATATATAGATAGCTATGGACATCTCTCCAGAATAAGAAGATGGAAAGAGCAACAAGAAGAACACCAATTGTTAATCCAAATTTACGGAATTCCTGGTTATTCTCGTTTTTTATTATACTATTTATCTCATGCTTTAACAATATTTTTTCTCCCTAATCTAATTCGTATTCTCTTTGCCAATCGATGTCATGTTCTAATACTTTTTGTTTTCTCTTATCCAATAAAAAATTACCCAGTACTAAGAAATCCATATTGGTACGCATAAAACATAAATAAGCATCCTCGGGAGTACAAACGATCGGTTCACCTCTCACATTAAAAGAGGTATTTATAATTACCGGGCAGTTAGTTTTTTTACTAAAAGCATTTATCATTGCATAATACAGTGGATTATCATTTTTATTAACCGTCTGTATCCGGGCCGAATAATCCACATGGGTTACCGCAGGAATTTCGGATCGAATTACCTTTAGTTTATCTAAGCCAATAATCCTATCCTGAGGCACATTCTTACATAATTCCTTCTTAACTGGTGCAACCAAAAGCATATATGGACTTTCTCTTTCCAATTCAAAGTAATCAGCCACCCGTTCCAGCAAAACAGTTGGGGCAAATGGCCTGAAACTTTCGCGGAACTTTATCTTCAAGTTCATAACCGACTGCATTTTAGGCGATCGAGCATCTCCGATGATACTTCTGTTTCCTAAAGCTCTGGGACCAAATTCCATACGTCCCTGAAACCATCCTACAACATATTCACTTGCAATTAATTCTGCAGTCCTATCTATTAGTTCTTCATCGGTAAGTTTTTCGTAAGGAATGTTTTCCTTCTCAAGAAATACTTTAATCTTTTCATTTGGAAATTGGGGTCCCAGATATGATGCTTTTTGAAAATCTTTCCCGGTTATATTTTTTCTAGGATTACCCAAGTAGCGATACCAAACATAATAGGCTGCTCCAAGGGCTCCTCCCGCATCTCCGGCTGCTGGTTGAATCCAGATATTTTCAAATGGTCCCTCCCGTAATATTCGCCCATTCCCCACACAATTTAGAGCAACACCACCAGCTAAAACCAAATATTTCATTTTCGTCTGTTTGTAAACATGTTTTGTCATCCGCAAGATTATTTCTTCGGTAACTTCTTGTATAGAGCGAGCAAGATCCATTTCCCGCTGGGTAATCCTTGTTTCTGGCCTGCGCGCAGGACCACCAAATAACCTGGCAAATCTTTTATTGGTCATGGTCAAGCCGGAACAATAATTGAAATATTTCATATTCATTTTAAAAGATCCATCTGCTTTTACATCAACGAGCTCGTTATAGATAACATCAACATATTTAGGTTCACCATAAGGTGCTAATCCCATCATTTTATATTCACCTGAGTTTACTTTAAAACCGGTGAAGTAAGTAAAGGCAGAGTATAATAAACCTAAGGAGTGGGGAAAATGTAATTCACCTAATAAATCTATTTCATTTCCTCTTCCGATACCATAGCTTGAAGTGGTCCATTCTCCCACTCCATCCATTGTGAGAATGGCAGCCTCTGAGAAGGGAGACAGATAAAAGGCCGAAGCCGCATGTGATTCATGATGCTCAGGAAATAATATTTTCCCATCAAAATTTAATTCTTTTTGAATAAAATCTTTCATCCATAATTTTTGCTTTAACCACAATGGCATTGCCATAAGAAACGATCGGAGCCCTAGAGGTGCGTAAGCAAGATATGTCATCAACAATCTTTCAAATTTAATGAACGGTTTATCATAAAATGCCACATAATCAAGATTTTTTCCAGTCAAACCTCCTTCTTCTAAACAATAACCTATCGCATTATGGGGAAAATTAAAATCATGCTTTTTGCGGGTAAAGCGCTCCTCCTGAGCTGCTGCCACAATTTCACCATCGCAAATCAGGCAAGCAGCGCTATCATGATAGAAAGCTGATATCCCAAGTATTTTCATTATATATCAACTTTTATAAGTTTTATGTCAACTGTAAAAATTAACTAATATGAGTAAAAATATCTAAGAAATTTTACTGTTCAATATATTAAAATACATCGGAATAAATAATATTTCAATTTAAAAGCTCCACATTGCAAAAAACATAAAGAAACTACCATGATTTCATCATATTTATGAATCCCTTAGGATCAGTTACTCGAGTCTCAATCAATTTTTGTTTTACTCTATTGGGTTTATCTAGAAATACCACCAAAACTGCTTCTCATATAATTATTCTTAAATCTTTAGAAATTAAACTGGCAGTATTATCAATATTATTCCCAAGCAGTACATTTATTTTGTCTCCATAAATAAAATTTATGAAGACTCCCGTAGCTTTAGGAATAATAAGATACAGATTTGCAATTTTGTTAGGAAGTGAATCGGATTTTTCCTGAATATAATTATTTTCCGATAATCTTATAATCTTCCTCTAACGATCTGATAGAGTAGAATCATTACTCTGATTGATTTCTTTTAATCGTGCAAGATTGGCAAGGAAAGAATTGTCACAAGAGAATACAGGTTCTCACTTAATTATTTGTTTTTTTATGGAGTATTTAGTTATATTCTCGGAAATTAAATAAAATAATGAGACTCAAAAAAGCAGGAGGCATTTTAATGAAAAATCTTATAGTAATAGCAATCATTTTTATGATGGTGCTGTCAATGTATGCGCAGGAAGAGAAACCTTTTATGGAAAAAGGGGCAAAAGCTCTTTTATTTGAATTCAGTGGTCTGGATGATATCGGAGCAAATTCTTATCGGGGTGGTTTCGGTGCCAAGTATTTCTGGAGCAATGATTTAGCCATTCGCGGTAGCTTACAATTTGCAAATATCCGCGAAAACATTCCATTCCAGGGCACAGATGGTGTTGATGGGTATGAAAAAGCCAGTCAATTCGGTCTTTTAGCGGCCGTAGAAAAACATCTAACCACCAACCGGTTAAGTCCCTATTTTGGTGGAGGTTTAGGTTTTTCCTTTACATCAACTGAAGAAAAAACCGCTGCAGCTGATACAGATGTTCAAATTACCTACAAAAATGGTTCTGTATTTGATGGTGATTTTCGCGGTGAAACAGAATTCCAAGTTTTTGGTATGATAGGTGCAGAAATTTTTATACTTCGCATGTTAAGTCTGTCGGCTGAATACCAGCTGGTTTATGCCAAAAGTTCCGCAAAAGATTATGAGGTGACTCAAGGAACTACCACCCAGACATTCAAACAAGGTAACATAAGAGGCTTTGGCATTATTTCGGTTGGTGTGCTAACTGTAGCGGTTTATTTTTAATCTAATGGAATGATTGTAACTGATCCAATAAAAAGGTGCTACAGATCACTATTAAAGGCTAATCGATTGCTTTGTTGAGTTGAATTGGTTGAGGGAGGGAATGGTTCATGCCATTTCCTCCCTCGTACGGGTTGGATTACTCTTCCAGTTGAGTGATCCGTCCGCAAAGCTAAGAAGTTCTTTTCAGACGATGTTGTAGGATAACTAATGAGACATTCAGGATGTTCATTTGAATCCTCAACTTCAGCGTCATTTTCTGCAACCATCGTTTCAACTTATTATACATGAGGTGCCTCTGCAATAATTTAAAAATGCATAATATCATAGCGCCAAGGAGTACTTTCTTCCAGATTCTATTGTTCTCTACTATTCATTCAAAAAATAACACACTTAATCGCCTTCTTTGTAAACTATATCACATAACTTTACTCTGTAATTTCAATAAATCCATAATTTTACTAAAACGAACACCCAAGAGTCATAATCATATTCTGTAATTTGCCATCTGAGCAACCAAACACGGTTCAGAAGCTAAAATCATAAATCCCAATCCTACAGTGGAAGGATAGGGTGATAATTTATCAAATATTTTAACAATTTTCGGAGTTTCATACCAATAAAAAAGGCTGCCAAATAGACAGCCTGGAATATTTTTATCTCTTTTATTATATTTTTTATTTAACACCACATGAGAAATCACTAACATAAGTTACCAGCTAATCTGACAGAACCAGTCGGATATCAGCCTGGTTATTCTGGTAGGTCTGGTAACTTCAGCTTGAGGGAATTCCTGCATCTCTATTCATTTTGTATTTTTTTTTATTTTTTCTTTACTCGATCTACCATTGATACCGTAATTCCTACCAATAAAACCACACACCCAATCCACAAAATGCTGATGAATGGTTTCTCACTTATTTCAATTGATAGAATATCCGCCGTTTGTTGATCTTGCTGCATTCCTCCATGAATCACCAGCGTAACTGTACCGGCACTGGCATCTATTGATTCAATATGAACATTATAATCTGCATCAGGAATACTAAAATCAGCGCTCTGAAACTTGGTCTCTTCTAACCAGAAAGAAGGTTGCAGAGAATATTCTTTTTGATAGTTTTCCCTGGAGACTACTACTGTTAGATCCGCTTTCACCGACATAGGTGCATCGGTCATATGTTCTCCCACAATGAATTTGTGGAAGGTAAAAGTCAAATCATTTACAGTTTTGCTTTCCCTTTTAGCCAGAACCAATCTTTGATGTGCTGCCGAATTTTCTGGTATATAGGAAATCGGTGAAATATAGATGTCCTTCACCAGACCCACTTTTACATGGGGAGAGATCATATAACTATTGGTATACTCACTAAAATAAAACTGCGGATTAGCCTGGTAACTTTGATCATTCTTGTTTACTTGCAACCTTACCCGGTCCTTTCCATCAGAACGTTGTTCAAATTCAACAAATTGCAATTCATATCCAAAATCTGAGCTTCTTATCTCGCCAGATGGTAAACTGATTTTCTCGCTACGATTATACATGGAAGATGTGATAATTCCCACAATCATTAGTCCAATTCCGATGTGGGAGAGGTAAGCACCCGTCTTTACCGGCATCTTTTTCAAGAGTTTGACAGCCACCATGGAATGTACCACAACTACGATCAGAGATAAAAATACCAGGACGACCGAAACTGGTTTTGTTAAACCAGCAATAATGGAAATAATTGTAACAACAGAAGCACCGATTATCCCAAATAGAAGCGTTTTTTTGTCACGAAGTTCGGATACTTTCCATACCAGAAGCGGAGCAATTGCCAATGAAGCAAGTATGGCAATACTTATAGGAATACTCATGAGATTATAAAAGTCTATTGAAACATTAGAAGGTTGTCCTAAGAGACCGGTGTAAATGGGAGAAGAAGTAGCGATGAAAACAATCAGACCGGTAATGAGCAGGGTAACCAATCCGATGAGGATAAATGTCTCACGACTCAAAATACCTTCAGCAAACTTAGGGCTGTCGATAAGTCGGATCGATCTGAAGTAAAAATAGAGAAATATCCCGGAAAACAGTACTACAAAAGTGATCAAATATAGATTCAGATCAGAAGCAGCGAATGAGTGCACAGAAAAATCTGCCAGCACTCCCGATCTGGTTAAAAATGATCCCCACAACACGGAAATGAAAGTTAAGCCGGCTAAAAAAAGATTCGTTTTTTTCAATCCTTCTTGGCGAATCTGGATAACGAGACCATGCAGAAGTGCAGCAGCAAACATCCAGGGAACAAATGATGCATTTTCTACTGGGTCCCATGCCCAGTAACCACCCCAACCTAAAGTCACATACGACCAATATGCACCCATGATAATTCCCATGCCAAGAAAAAGGGTTGAGAAAATTACCCAGGGACGAGCATCTTTAGCCCATTTAGCAAATTCTTTTTTCACCATGGCGTTCATGGCAAATGCAAAGGCTACCACGGTAGAGCTATATCCTACGAACATTACTGGCGGATGAATGATCATCCAGGGATTTTGCAGAAGCGGATTTAAACTGGCACCATCTGCTGGCATAAATCCTGGATTTAATCCTTCATTGGTATGCCAGATCATGGTAAAGGGGCTTTTCTTGAGTAATATCAGGAGAATAAATGTCTGCACCAGCATTACAAAAAACATCACGAGTGGTTCACGTCGGCCAACAGAACGGATAAGTATAATGCCAAATAACGTCCCAAAAAATAGCCATAAAAGGAAGGTTCCTTCTTGTCCTGCCCAGAAAGTGGATAAGAGATAGTAATTAGACAATTTCAATGAAGTATAACTATAGACATAATTTAACTGAAAATTATGGGAAAAAATGTTATAATATAATAAGGTAGAAGAAAAGAGTATCCCAATTCCCATAACGGTGAAGGCCCGATTGGCAAATTGATAAAATCGTTCTTCATTTTCTCTATAATAAAGCCAGTAGGAGGCAGAAGATACGGCAGCCGCCACAAAGGCAATTGATACCCCTAAAATACCACTAATCATACATCTGCTCCTTCCGCTTGATACTTTGATGGACATTTCACAAGTAATTGTTCAGCCTCGAACCGTCCCCTGCTATACCGCCCAATCACTACAATTTCCTCGGCCTGCTCAAGATTAGCAGGTTTAATCCCATGATAGATTACCTCAAATTCTTCTCCTTTATCATCAGTCATTCGGAATTTGAAGATTTTACTATCTATATCAAAATGCTCACTTCCCACTACTCTCTGCCCTTTCACCTGCACTACCTTCTCACTCTTTTTTGCATCATCGAGAGAAACATAGGGAGTAAGTGATTTACTTAAATTTATTGCCGCAAAAACAATAAAGGCAATAATAACAATTATACCAATTATATATTTATATTTCATTTTATCCTCCTGAATGAAAAATTTTATTTTCTTTAACGCTATTATTCTTCAGTTTCTTCATGGAATATGAATTTTTGCTTTAGATTGCGGATTTCTTTATCCAAGTGAAGCAAATAGGCAAAAATTCCTCCCCATATAAGTAAACAGATGATCAGGACAATATATATATCTGTCATGATTTTCCCTTATTTTTTATTGTACTGCTTTTCTTTTCTGAAATAAATTGAATTTTCCTTGCCTCAACTTTAAGACGCAGCATCCAGAAAAACAAAAGGGTAAAGCCGATCAAGGAGCTGAGAAAAACCTTCAGCATTCGTCCGTCCATATTTATTTTGCCTTCAGGATTGATCAAGGGATCCGGGTGTAACGACTCATATATTCTTGGAATGATAAAAATAAAAAACGGAACGGTAATAAAAGCGATGATAGAATAGACAGCAGCCAGTTTGGCTTTCTGTTCTGTAACCTCAACTGCAGAACGTAAAGCAAAATATGCTGCATAGATTAATAGAAGAATAAAAATAGAAGTTTCACGGGGATCCCAGTTCCAATAAGATTGCCAAATCTTTTTCGCCCAGATTGAACCAGTAATAGTTGCTATTATGGCAAAAACTATTCCGATTTGAGCAGAAGAGAATGCCCAGATATCGTAACGATTCTCCTGGTTCCTGAGATATTGAATGCTGGCAACTGCTGAAATCAGGAACGCCAGAGTGGCTATCCAGGCAGCCGGGACATGAAAAAAAATAATCCTGACGCTTTGACCCAATCCTTCCGCTGGTGGTGCATATAGGAAGATACCCAAGATGACGAAGGTCATCCATAATCCTAAAAAATATTTCCACCATCTATTTTCAAGCATTATTTCCTCCAGATAAACTCAAATAATAGTAATGAAAGTGTAATGATTACAACGGAAAAAGAAAATAATATCTGTAAATCCGGTAAACAATTCGAAAATCCTTCCCCATCCATTGCCAATCTTGTGGCATGGATACCAGATATTAATATGGGTAGAGCGATGGGAAAGGATAAAACTGCAAAAAGCGCCCCTTTGGCACTGGCTTGGGCGATGATCGCTGCGATAAGTGTGGCAACTGAAGATAAACCAATGGTCCCAAGGAGCAATATTGACAGAAAAACCAGAAAATTTTCCACAGAAACGCTCATCATGGCCATAAAAATAGGAATAATAAGCACTTCCAGCACCGTCAACAAGACAAGATTGAATAACCACTTGCCAATAAATATTGAATTGGGTGAAGTGACCAGTCTCAAAGTGTCGGCGGTTTGTTGCTCTTCTTCTCTGACAAAAATATGGGATAAACCCGACATGGCCGAAAAAAACAAAATGATCCATAACAAAGGGGCGAGTACATTACTATGCAACCGAATCGGTCCAATGGAAAAACTGATGGCTGTGAGCGTTGTTATTGCGAATAGAAAGATAGCATTTACCGCATAACGGGAGCGAAATTCCAATTGGATGTCTTTTTGGAAAACAATGATTGCATTACGCATCCAGAGAAATCTGGTTGTCTCCAAATTTAAATTCCTCCGGTTCATTTGTTGCCAAAATCAATATTTTATCTTTTTTTTGTTCTCGCATAATGTCATATACTAATGTCGTTCCACTCTCATCCAAATTGACAGTTGGTTCATCAAGAATAAGGATATGTGGGTGATGAATCAACGCCATTACATATTTAGCACGCTGCATCATTCCCGAAGAATAAGTGTGTAATTCATCAAGTTCTCTGCCTGCCAATCCCATTTTTGCCATGAATGACTTAAAAAGTTTCAGATCAATTTTTAATCCCCGGATTTTGGCAAAGAATTTATAGTTCTCAAGGGCTGTGAGTTGAGCATAGAGTTGCAAATATGGCCCGACTAAACCAATATGCGGGTAAAGACGGTGAAGGGTAACTTCTCTCTCATCCTGGAAAAAAGTGATATTACCCGCCTGTGGTCGGATAAGATGGCAGATAATGCGTACCAGAGTGGTTTTTCCGGAACCATTCGCTCCGGTCAGCACCAAAGACTGACCACTGTTGAGACTAAATGAAATACCCTCAAATATTATGCGCTGATTAAACTGATGACAAATAGCTTCGGCAGTAATTTTCCACATGTTTTTCTGCATAACAAATTATTTCAAAATGAATTCCAAATTTAAGGAGAAGGATTCGGGATTAAAAACAGTAAACCAAAAACAGTTTCAAAGTGAGTAATAGTATGAAAAATTGTTTATCGAAAGCACCCCCTCAGAACAAATCACACATACTTAGAATGAAAAACCTGATGATACATTATTTATTCCTTGCTTCAGTTATTTTATCTTATTTCGGTGTGTGGTTATTGGTCTTCCATCACTTGATTTCTCAAATTTTCCAAACCATTCTTTCTATTCCTGTGCCCGAAACTCGGACTCTTTAGAGCTTAAATTTCAGATAATTGATAATCTCTCTGGCTGCTCTCTCGGCTGTACCTGGTATTCCTAAAACCTTGGGAATATTTTTCAATTCTTTTCTAACAGTCATATAATAGTTTTGGTCAGTTAAATATTTCTCCATTTCCTTTCTAACATTCTCGGGACTTGCCTGCTTCTGAATCAACTCAGGGACTACGGTTTTCCCCATTACAATGTTCACTAAAGCGATTCTTTCAATTTTAACCATGAATCTACCAATAAAGTAAGTAAGGGGAGATATTTTATATAAGACAATCATAGGTGTTTCAAGGTATCCTGTTTCCAGAGTAGCAGTACCACTGGCAACCAGGGCCAGTTTTGCATATTTCATCAATGGATATGTACCATCATCGAGTATTTTTATAAAGCCTACATTTTTCGTTAAGTTTCGATATACTTCTTTTGAGATAGCTGGACTTTTCCCAACCACCCACTGCAAATCTAAATGATTCTTCATTTTCCTGGCAGTATCAATCATTATTGGTAAAAGTTTCTTTACTTCATTCAATCGGGATCCAGGTAATAATGCGACAATAGGTTTATCCAACGCTAGACCATATTTTTCTCTAAACGTTTTATCACTCATTCTGATCTGAGTTTGGTCCAGAAGGGGATGTCCTACAAATTTAACATCTATTTGAAATTGTTTATAATACTCCTTTTCAAATTGAAATATCACCAGAGGCAAATCGACATTCCTTCGGATTTTTTCTACCCGTTTTTGACCCCAGGCCCATATTTGCGGACAGATGTAGTAGATCACAGGTATATGCATTTCATGTGCTACTCTGGCCAGTTTGAGATTAAATCCAGGATAGTCTACCAGAATAACAGCAGTGGGTTTTTCTTTTTCAAGCCAAGTTTTTATTTGCTGAAATACTCTGTGAATAAAAGGCAGGTGGCGGATAATCTCAAATAACCCTAAAAATGCCATATCTTTGATATGAAAAAAGAGAGCCACCCCCTGTTTCGTCATTTCATTTCCACCAATCCCATAAAATTCCGCCCTAGAATGACATTTCTTTAACTCAGAAACAAGGAAGGCTGCATGCCGATCTCCTGAAGCCTCTCCTGCAACGATAAGAAATTTAATATTCTGATTCACTTCTTGATCTCGCTGGGGTAGATTATTGCTTAAAAAGTCTTAAATGCCTATGATTACATATAGTCAGGTGGATAAATTGATTAAAATTTCCAATATCTGATATCCAACCCCCACTTAAATTTTAAAACTGTCTAATCATTAAAACATCTTATTCAATTTTAGGGCGGGAGAATACTTAACGCTAATTGAACAACATTTATCTAACACTTATGCTTAATTCTCTTTCCTTGATCTCTGCTATTTGCCCTATGCCCTTCCATTAAGTAACTGATAAAAAAAGCGAGTAATTTTCCTTCAGATTGTAATGCTGGTCAATCTGTTTAATATAATCATCGGTCAATTTTTGCACTTTATCCAGCATTATATGGCTTTCATCTTCGGAGATATCATGATCTTTCTCAAGGTGTTTGACATGGTCATTGGCATCACGCCGGATATTCCTTACTGCTACCCTACTTTCCTCGCAGAATTTCTTTACCAGCTTCAGAAGATCCTGACGGCGGTCCTCACTCAATTCAGGGATGGGTACCCGAACAACATTGCCATCATTAGTAGGATTCAATCCCAGATCCGATTGCAAAATAGATTTTTCAATTTCCCCTATTAATCCCTTTTCCCAGGGTTGTATCACCAACATACGTGGTTCCGGTGCACTGACAGTTGCCACTTGATTAAGTGGTACTTTCGCTCCATAATATTCTACCTTTACTACATCCAATAATTCAGGAGTTGCACGACCCGTTCGAATCCGAGTAAGTTCATGCTGGAGGTGTTCCACAGATTTTCTCATTCTTTGTTCAGCATCCTTATAAATTTCATTAGTGGTCATTTTTATCCCCTTACTTTTGTTCCAATAGCCTGGCCAAGTACAACTTTTTTGAGATTGCCGGCTCGACTCATATTAAATACGATAATAGGTAGTTGATTGTCCATAGAAAGGGTAATGGCTGTTGGATCCATTACTCTCAGACCCTCTTTTACTACCTGGAGATAGTTTAACTCCTTAAGAAACCGGGCATCCGGATATTTCTCAGGATCAGCCGAATAAACACCCTCCACTCTGGTTCCCTTTAAAATGACCTCTGCTTCAATTTCAATTGCTCTTAACACAGCAGCCGTATCAGTAGTGAAATAAGGATTCCCTGTGCCTGCAGCAAAAATGACTATTCTTCCCTTTTCCAAATGCCGAATCGCCCGACGTCTAATAAAAGGCTCTGCGATTCGTTCTACGGGTATTGCCGTTTGTACTCGTGTATAGAGTCCTATATTCTCTAATGCATTTTGAAGGGCTAAAGAATTAATTAAAGTAGCCAGCATCCCCATATAATCTGCTGAAACTCTATCCATTTCTTTTGCTGCCTCGGATATTCCCCGAAAAATATTTCCTCCACCAATAACCAGACCTACTTGAACTCCCAGATCGGCAACCGTTTTTATTTCCGAAGCATACTGCCGAAGAATAGTAGCACTAATACCATATTTTTTCGTACCGGCAAGTGATTCACCACTCAACTTCAATAAAATCCTTTTATATGCAGGTTTACCTGCCATTATTCTTCTCCGATTTGAAATCGAACATACCTGCGGATACTAATATTCTCGCCTATTTTAGCAATTACTTCAGTTAAATAATCCTTCACAGATTTTTCTGGATCTCTGATATAAGCTTGTTCTAAAAGGACATTTTCCGCATAAAACTTTTCCATTTTACCAGCAGCAATCTTCTCGATGATATGGTCTGGTTTACCACTCTCTTTTGCTTGTTCTTGATATATTCTTAATTCTCGTTCTACAACATCCTGTGGCATAGTCTCACGAGTAATTGCCAATGGATTTGAAGCAGCAACATGCATCGATAAATTATGTACAAAATTTTGAAATTCTTGGTTTTTTGCGACAAAATCCGTTTCACAGTTCACTTCTACTAAAACGCCGAGCTTACCACCGGGATGAATGTAGGCATGAACCAATCCATCCTTCACCTCTCTGGTAGATCTCTTTTCTGCTTTGGCTATACCTTTCTTACGTAATATTTCCACAGCTTTATCCATATCACCATTAGCTTCCTTTAGAGCATTTTTACAGTCCATCATTCCCGCACCGGTTTTCTCTCGCAATTCTTTAACAGTTTTAGCTGAAATTTCCATTATATAAATCTCCCGCGGTATATTTCAGTTATTTCCCTCTTCCTTCTTAGTAGTTATTTCTTCTTTTTCCTGAGTTTTTACTTTAATGATTTCCCTTGCCTCCAGAACTGCATCAGCAATGATTTTACTGATAAGGGTAATTGATTTCATTGAATCATCGTTGCCTGGGATGGGAAAATCAATATTTGTAGGATCGCAATTAGTATCAACAATAGCAATAATTGGTACCCGTAATTTTAATGCCTCTCTGACGGCTATCTCTTCCTTCTTAATATCCACAATAAATACTGCACCGGGAATTTTTTTCATCTCTTGAATACCGGCGAAAACCATTTTCATCTTCTCAATTTCACGTTCAATCTGAAGCCGCTCCTTCTTTGTCAATTTATCCACTGTCCCATCAAGTGTCATCTTTTCCAGGTTTTCAAGATGCCGAATACTTTTCTTGATGGTTGAGAAATTTGTAAGAGTACCACCTAACCATCTTTCAACTATATATGGCATTTCACAACGTATTGCCTCGGCTTTCATTATTTCCTTGGCTTGATTTTTTGTGCCGACAAACAATATCGGTTCATCAGCAGCCGCGATTTCTTTAATCGCTGCACATGCTTTTTCCAGACTCTTAAGGGATTTTTGTAAATCAATGATATGGATCCCATTTCGTTCCATAAAAATATAAGGTTTCATTTTGGGATCCCAGCGGCGTGTTAAATGGCCAAAATGAACACCAGCCTTAAGTAAATCTTCCAATTCAACTTTTAACATTTAGAACTCCTTCGTTTGGGTTATTCCTCCATCGCATTTCACCTTTTAGAAATCCTTTATTTTATGGACACCCACTAAAAGATTTTGCGATGTGTGTTTTTTTATAAAAAATCCTTCCTGAAAGGGAAAGGAAGGGGATAATAATGATTTTCGATTAACGTTTAGAAAATTGGAATCTTTTGCGGGCTTTAGGTCGACCATATTTCTTACGTTCGACCTTTCGCGGATCACGAGTCAAAAATCCATTCGCACGAAGATCCACCTTTAATTCCTCATTCCACTTTAATAATGCTCGAGCAATTCCAAGACGAAAAGCCTCAGCCTGCCCGGTTAATCCCCCACCATGAATATTGGCGATAATGTTGAATTTACCTAAAGTACCTGTCGTTTGCATGGGTTGCTCAATAATCATCTTGAGAACTTCTCTTCTAAAGTATTCCAATAATTCCCTTCCGTTTACTTTCACATCGCCATTTCCGGGTGTCAGTCGAACTCGGGCAGTAGCACCTTTGCGTCTGCCGGTAGCATCATAGTATTCCATAAATTATTTCCTCGAATTAAATTGTAAAGGCTTTGGATTCTGAGCCTGATGGGGGTGGTCTTCACCTGCATAGACCTTTAATTTCTTCAACATTTTTCTTCCTAAAACATTTTTTGGTAACATTAAACGAACAGCATTTTCAATCACTCGGTCTGGATGCTTGGCCATCATTCGCTGAAAAGGTATTTCTTTTGAAGCACCGGGATAACCCGTATGACGAAAATATATTTTCTGCTCTTCCTTTCTACCAGTCAATTTTACTTTCGCAGCATTGATAACAATAACAAAATCCCCTAAATCCTGATGAGGTGCAAAAGCAGGTTTATTTTTTCCCCGTAATACCCGGGCAATATTAGATGCCAGTCTACCTAAAATCTGATTTTTTGCATCAACCACATACCATTCCCGTTGCCCAAGAATTTCATCCTCTTTAAGATAATCCGTTCTCAAATCAATATCCTCCTGGTATATTTTAAAGCCTGAAAATTTAAAATCTGAAGCACCGTCAGTCAAGCGTAAATTAAAATATTAAGCTTTAATAAGCCGTCCAATATTTCAAGAAACAAGGTTTTAAGAAATAAGAAAAAAGAAAAAAATTAAAAACCTGAAGCTTAAGAAAAGCACAATACGGAATACAAGATTCGTTATCAAGGCTGATACAAGGTCTTTACACATTTCCCATCATACATATAAATCTGGGATTATAATATGCATACATATCGTTCCTGAAAATCTTGTATATACTATAACTTTCCCGCTTTTTCTTTCCTTTTGATTTTAAACATTCAAGTAAATTCCCTTAGCTCCGCATAAGTATTATTTAAAATTCATTCCAGTTGACATTAAGTAATTCGAGGACAACAAGAAGCGGCCATCTCGACCACTCGAGTACCCAATAGTTATTTTCCTGTTTGATTAAATATTTAATATTGGGTGCCCGGATAATTTTATTAACTATTTAATGAATAATATGTTATTACTAATATTAGGATTCTTCACAATAATGAATACTTGAATTTAAAAAATTTTGCCTCAACCCATTTTTTATAACTTAATATTGCATTAAATTTATTGAATATAGTCTAACCAATTAGCATAATACATGTCACTTCATTACCTCTTTTAGTGATTGAGTTAGTATGATAATTTTCCCAAGGGAATGGCTTCACCATTGACACTTTAGATCCATTTAAATTAAGCCATTTTAATTCACAGCAGGAAGTAAGCCAAACACCTAATAACCAGGAGAGGATTTAGAAAGACTATTTGCATTGATTTTGATAGATTATTAGCTTGTGATATATTTAGTATCTTAATAAACAGGAGGATATATTTTGAATATTGCCGTGTGTATCAAAGAAGTACCTGACACTGAAAGTCGTCCCAAAATTCATGATAATGGAAAGGAAATCAATAGAGAAAACATTAAATGGATCGTGAATCCATATGATGAAATTGCGGTAGAGGAAGCATTGCAACTAACCGAAAAGCAAGGTGGGGAAGTTACTATTATATCGTTAGGTCCAAAAGAAGTTGAAACAACCATACGGGCAGCACTGGCTATGGGAGCACACAAGGCAATACGTATCGACAGCTCAAAAATTCCTGATGATCCATTGGTAACTGCCAAAGCACTGACGAAAGTACTGGAAAGCAGAAATTTTGATCTCATATTTTTCGGCAAGCAGGCGATTGATAATGACCACGCGCAGGTACCACAAATGGTGGCTGAAGCAATTGGATTACCATGTGCCACCGTGGTGGTAAAACTTGAAATAGATGGACAGAATGCCAGGGCTGAAAGAGAAATTGAAGGGGGAAAAGAAATCCTGAAATTTAATTTACCTGCAGTTGTTTCAGCCCAAAAGGGACTTAATGAACCACGCTATCGTTCCTTAAAGGGTATTATGATGGCGAAGAAGATAATGATAGAAGAGTTATCAGTTGATTTAGCACAACCAAAGTATACAGTGCAAAAATTTAACTACCCTCCGCAGAAACAACCCGGTAGAATTATCGGCGATGGCACTACTGCGGTACCTGAGTTAGTCAGGTTGCTCAGGGAGGAAGCAAAAGTCATTTAATAACAACAAAAAACTCTCAACGGAGAATAAAACATGTCTGAAATTCTCGTCATATATGAAATCAGAGATCATAAAATAAAAAAAGTGTCCTTTGAAGCCACTTCAGCTGCCGTACAACTCGCCAAACAAAACAAGGCCACGGTGTCTGCCCTGCTTATCGATTCCCAAATAGGCAATTTGAGGAGTGAACCGGAGAAATATGGTGCCGAAAAGGTTTATGTGGTCGAAAGTTCTGAATTAGCAAAACCCAGCCCGGATGTCCTTGCCAGAATCATAACCAGCATAGTTAAAGAAGTGGGTGCCACTCATCTATTTATGGGTGCTACCAGCCTGGGTAAAGATATCATGCCCAGAGTGGCATATCATTTGGACAGCGGTCTGGTTCAAGATATTACCGGATTAAAGATTAATAATGGTGAAGTCACTTATATTCGACCCATCATTGCCGGTAAATTAATATGCGAAGTTTCTCTTCAATCAGAATATCAATTAGTCACCACCCGACCTAATATTTTCAAGTCAGAAATGCAGCAGGGAAAAGCCGAGATCATTCAATTATCTCCCGAAATTCCTGCTTCGAGGGTAGTAGTGGAAGATACTATCATCGCTTCTGCAGGGAAATTAGATGTTACCGAAGCCGACATTATCGTAAGCGGGGGAAGAGGAATGCAGTCTCCGGACAATTGGCATCTCATCGAAGATCTTGCAGAAGTTGTGGGGGCTGCCACCGGTGCCTCCAGGGCAGTAGTTGACGCCGGCTGGCGCGACCATGGGGAGCAGGTGGGTCAAACTGGCAAAACAGTATCACCTAATCTCTATATCGCCTGTGGCATATCCGGAGCGATTCAACATCAGGCGGGTATGGCCTCATCTAAGTACATCGTGGCCATCAACAAAGATCCTGAAGCACCCATCTTTAAGCTCGCCGATTATGGTATTGTGGGAGATGTAATGGA
>SMTZ1_10000691_pt1 | contig 36212 bp, 32 predicted proteins | sample DeeMarSWOR136_30_FD_25667 | JGI IMG/M metagenome (IMG submission 25667)
ATTTCAAATAAAATTAGATTTATAACTATTAATCGCCATATTAATAATGAGAATTTTATTGAGGAATTCAATTGAGAGAATGGTCTGCCATAATTCTTGCCGGTGGTAAAGGATCTAGGCTAATGCCTTTAACATCATTAGTGCCTAAGCCACTAGTGAAAGTCACAAATAAACCTATGGTAGATTATTCTATCGCTCACCTGATATATGCAGATATTAAGCAAATTACACTAGCTTTAGCATATCAAGGAGAGCAACTTAAAGAACATATAGAAAAAATTTGGACGCCCGATAAATTAGGAGATGTAGAACTTGAATGTGTAATTCAAGAGAGTAAAGGTACTGCAGACGCATATCGATTATTAGCAGATAATATTGAATCTGAAAATGTTGTTGTGAGTATGGCAGATATTGTAACGAATCTACCGATGAAGGATTTTATGAATTTTCATTCGGAAAAAGGCGGAATTACAACTATATCGATGAAGACTAGTGAAAGCCATACCAGTCAGTATGGGGTGGTATTATTGGATAATAATCGAAAGATTTATCTATTTTTAGAGAAACCAGCACCCATGGAATTATATTTAAGCAGTATAGCGCAAAGAACGGATCTCTTTTTACATACAAACATTATTAATACCGGAATTTATTGTTTTAAAAGAAAGATTGGCGATGTTCTACATGAAACAGGGCTGATGGATTTTGGGGGGGAAGTATTTCCCTATTTGCTAGATAATAACTATGATTTATATGGATTTGTTAAAAATTATTACTGGCTAGATTGTGGTAATGCTCAAACCTACAAATGGGCGAATTGGGATTTGTTGCGTAAATACACATGGCCTATTACTCCTAATGGGGAAGAATACGATGAAGTGTTTGTAATGGGAATTATAAACTCTGGTCAGAACGTAACTATAGAAAAACCCACCTGTTTTGGAGAATGCGTTAAACTCAGTAATAGAGTAAAAATAAAAGAATTAACTTCTATAGGAAACCAAGTCTCTATTGGGCAAGATACGGTTATTGAAAAGAGTATTATATGGGATAATGTGAAAATTGGTGCAGGTTGCCATATTAATGAATCTATTATTTGTAATGATTGTGAAATTGGAGATAATGTTGTATTACATGATTCAATAATAGCTCCGAACTGTAAAATTAACGATAATTCTCAATTAAGAGATAAAACTCTTGAGCTTGGCCAGAGAATTTAAGTTAATTCTGCTGTAAAAAAAAATTCGATGATTTAATTATCAAATTTATTTATTCGATAATAAATCTAATAATTTTTCAACTTGATAATCTGATTCTCTAGCAACTTGTATCCAATTGAAAATTATATCTATCCATTTTTCAATATCTTGATTCTTTGTAAAAAGTTTAATAATCATAATCAAAGAGAGCCATCGAGAAAAATCTAAAAAGGCTTCTGCACTAAACCATAAAATATTCTGATACCTGTTGAATTGGAGATAGGATTGGATTTCTGGGTCACTTAATAATGATCGTAATACAATACTGTCGTCATTTTTTTCGAAATTGTTTATTTGACAGAAGTTTTGGTGATTTATCATAATTTTAATAAGTGAAATTGCTTCTAAAGGGTCATCTTTTTTCTTAGTTGATAGTTCTTGTAGGGTTAGTTGGACATATTTAGAAAGGAGCCATTCATCCATCCAACTTCTGCTTCGCAAGTTGTAGTTTTGATCTGAAACAACTTTCCCTAAAAGATGAATAAATACCCAAGAGATTAGTATTCCAATTTCAAAGTCAGTTTTAGGAATTATATTATTAATAAATTTTTTAAATTTAGGAGATAATTGAAGATGTTCAATGAAATCAGTCATCGTTAGAACAATATTTAATTCATCAATTATATTTTGCTCAATTTCAGTTATATCTCTATTACTGGCAGAATATCTTCTAACTTCAATTAAAAAGTGATTTAAATTAAAAGATATAGTTTTCAATACTTTTTCTCTAGTATTCACGTTTATTAAGTTTATATAGACATCTGGTTTTACGATCTCTCTAAATGGTTCATTTAAAGGTTGATATATCATTTCCTGTAGTGTTTCGTTTAGGTTATATACGCCTTTTCCACCCAGTAAATCGTAAAGTTGCGAATAATGAAAAAATTCATTATCTTGTACGATTCTTAAATCCATAAACACAAAAGTTTGATATGCATGAAGTTCTAAATAAAGACCTTTTTCATGCAAATCTTTATTTCTTCTTAAATATTCTAATCCTGTCATATAATCTTTAAAAATGCAATAACCTTCTTTAGGTAACAAAAGTCCTTCTGCCAGATTTTTTTGAATTAATCTTTTTTCATCTCCTTCCATAATAGAAAAACCTACTGATGTTCTAATATATCCTTTTGTCTCAGCGAATTTATTATGATATACGACTAAAGCTTTATCATTAATGAATCTATTTGAGTAAGCAAACACATCTTCATTTACATAATTACCTGTCCAAAAATCATATAGTAAAAAATTTTTAACGTCTGTAAAAATATAACGTTTTTTCATAATAGAAAAAATTGTTCTTTCATGATGATGCAAAAAACCCCAATTTATTTCTTCATTCCAATACGCTTTTCGATATTCCATACCATATTTTTCATGGAATCCCTCTATTTGCCCATGTCCAAACATTGGTAAACCAGGCAAAGTTACCATCATCGTACATATACCAAAATATTTATCTCCATCTCCAAATTGCTTAATCGCAGTTTGTTCGTCGGGATTATTCATAAAATTTACAAATCTCTTTAGTATCTTTGGATCAAATTCCAAAGTATTTTTCATTACTGCACGATATTTAGCATTATCTTCATCACGAATCATATTCATAAACGCGGAATTGTAAACACGATGCATTCCAAGGGTTCTTACAAAATACCCTTCAAGTAACCAGAAAGCTTCCGCTAATAAAAGGGTGTCAGGATTTTCTTTATTAATTCTGTCCACCACCTCTCGCCAAAATTCAATAGGCATAGCTTTAAGAAAATCTTCTCTTGAGATACCATGTTCTGCCCTTGATGGGATTGCCCCGCCAGTACCAGGCTCAGGAAACCAGAGTCTTTGAAAATGTTTTCGAGTTAATGTCATAGCTGCATCAAAACGAATAATAGGAAACATTCTGGATACATGTAAAATTGTTTTAATAACTGTTTCTCTAACATCAGAATTTAGATAATTTAGCTGAGCCGTATCATTCCAAGGAAAACTAGTTCCATCATTTCCATGATAGATATATCTTGTTTCACCCGTTTTAAAGCTAACATGCTTGAAAGCAACAGCAGCATCAGTTCGAGAAAAGTACTTATCTTCTAAATAAATCCCAATATCATTATTTCCAGATAAATTTTCTCCTGAATAGCTATATGAGGGAAAGGGAGGATATGGTAGAGAAATATACCAATCAGGATGTTCCATAAGCCATTTAGAGACAATACCTGTATGATTTGGTACCATATCGCTAGCAAGTCTAATCCCGCGCTCCCAAGCTCTATCTTTTAAATTTTTATATGCTTCATACCCACCAAGATCATAAGCAATTTGATAATCATATAAGGAATATGCACTTGCTTCTGCTTCAGGGTTCCCACACCAGCGCTTAATTGTCTTTGATGCCTGACTCCTTTCCCATACTCCAATTAACCAGATAGTATTAAAACCCCAATTTCGCAATTGCTCTAACTCTTCATTAGGTATATCATTTAATTTTGTTATTACATGATTATACTTTTTAGAGAGTTGATCTAACCAAACATATATGTTTTTAGCAATCATAATCACATTGGGCATCCATTCTTTATCTGGAGTATAATTTTCGAATTCTAACATATCATATTCGTAAGCTTTTGAATCTCCAGGTCCTAAACCTCTAAAAAGTTCCTCTTCTCGTATCAAATCAAGAGCTATAAGAACTCTAGATAAATACTTACCAAGGAGATCTCCCCAATGTTCACTTATATATTCAAGTTGTTCGCGTATAGAATAGGGATATTTTTCTATGGGTTCTTTTAACATATCAATTAAATTTTGACTTTTTAAATATGAGGAGAAAGAGGGATTTGTGTTAGCTAACCACAAGTTTATTAATTCATTTAGGAGTGTTACTTTGTTTTCTGATTCTCCTGATTTTTCTTCTAAGAATTCATCTATACTAACTTTTTTCGTATAAACTCTGTCAGGAGGAAATTCTTTTACTAATTCTTTAGTTGCATTTACAATCTCATCCTTACCAATTTTTTCGATTAGATATTCATATAATTCTTCAAAGATCTTTGGTTCCTTTACCTCGCTTTTATATTGGTCAAGTAAGTATTCATACAATTCAAAGGATATTGCCATTCCATTAAATTGTCCAATTTTGATGGCTAATTCAGGGAAAGTAATCAAATCTCTTTTCTGGTTTAATTTCTGTACAAATAATCGAACTTTATATACATCTCCATCAAAAACAATATTACCTTTTTCAGAAAATTTAAAATCCTTAAATTGATATACATTTCTAGCTTCTCTTGAAATTTTCATATTGCACTACATAACTCTTTTAATCGTAATTATTAAATTAAGCAAATTATAATTAGCTATTCGTTCTTAGTATTTATTTTTAGTCTTATTACTTAAAATTGCAGTAATTAGTAAATTAACTTACATTTTTAATTTTCTTTTAATAGAAAAGATAAAATTTTTTTTAATAATAGTTAAAGTTTTAAATTCAAAATAAGCTATATTAATTATAATTTCCAAACGAAAATTCTAATTTCAAATGATTTAAATGGTTCAAAATCTTTCTGAACTCAATAAAAACGGTCGAATTATAGGAAGAGCAAATTATATTTTTACTCCAGAAATTGCAAGCTCTATCGGATCAATTCATGGGAGTATATTTAAAATCAATGAAACCATTGTGATTGGGAGAGATTATCATAATGATAGTAGAATGTTAAAACGAGCATATACTTCAGGTGTTATGAGTACGGGAGTAAACGTATTAAATCTTTCTGATTGTACTTACCCTTTATTACAATTTACAATTAGACGGTTTGGTGCAAGTGGAGGAGTATATTTTTCAGGAGGACATTTATATAGCGAAGATGTAGGAGTAAGATTTGTTGATGCTGGAGGGATTGAATTAGCCCCTACTGAAATTCAAAAGATCATTGATTCCTATAATACTTATCCAAAACAGGTAAGAAGAGTGAATCCAAGCGAAATCGGTCAAATTACCGCTATTCCTCAGACCCAAGATGTCTATATTAAGTCATTAGAGCAATTTGTTGACAAGAAACGAATTAGAGAGGCAAATCTAAAAATAGTTATTGATTGTTCATACGGTCCTACAGGAAAGATAAGCCCTATATTATTTAATGAAATTGGTATAGAAGTTATCGCACTTAATACTCATTATAAACAAAAAAGTAATGTACCTGTACCAAGTATTAATACTATAAGAAATACGGCAGATATAGTGAAAGCCTCTAATAGCCAATTAGGTGTTTGCTTTGATGTTGATGGTTCAAGGATATTAGTGATAGATGAAAATGGTTTGGAAGTCCAGTTTGAAGATTTATTAATGTTATTTATCCATTATGATGAACGTATACAAAAATCTAAATCAAGTACTATAATAACAACTGCTTCAATTTCTAATATAGCAAAACAATTCATAAAAGAAAATGGTTTTCCTATTAAAGAAGTTGAAAATTTGCCTGGTGAGATTTCGAGACAAATAAGAGAAGAACGCGCTTGTTTTGCTGCTGCAGATACATTGAAATTTTATTTTCCTCAATTTGCTCCCTTTTCAGATGGGAATTTTATCTTGCTTAAAATACTTGAAATCATGGCCACTCAGAAAGATGTACTGAGTTCCTTAATAAGAGGATTTCCCAAAGGAATAAAAGTAAATAAAACAATCCCAATTTCATCAGACTTAATCTCAATTGTTCATAATAGATTAAGAGAAATGATAGATGACCATAAATTTAAATATCTCGACATCATAAATGAATTGAAAGTCATCGATGAAGAAGTATATACTGATATTAAAGTAGCTCTTTACAGGGATGCCATAATACTCTCTTCCGAAGCAAAAGATAAAAATAAAGCAAAAACTATAGTAGAAAAGCTATCTAAGCTTATCTCAGAATTAAAATAATTTAAAAAAAATATCAAACCTATTTTTCTTAATTCAATCAGTAAAAATAGGATTAAAGATTTAATATAGAATTGTTATTATAATAATATTAATAAAATTAAAATTTAAAATTAAAAGGATGGCAATATTATGGCAGTATTTGACCTTAATTCACTAATATTTTTTATAACGTTTATAATCATCTTTGGTATATTTCTAATTTTTGATGCTTTTCAACGAAATGAAAAATATGCGTATCTTGCATACATCATGGCTTTATTACCCGTGGATTTTCTTTGGGGAGTAAACTATTCCGAACCACTAGTAGTTTATTTATTATTGTTTATTTTATGGATCCTCTGCTTATTGCGAGATTTATGGGGTGTACATAAAAATAAGAAAGAAATTAATGATATTGTTCTTTATCTTGTTTTAGCGATTATAATCCAATTAATTCTTACCGCAATACTACCTGTATCTATCCCTACTTTGCAAACAAATACGACGCTCTGGTTATTCTTTTATTTACCAGATATTTACACAAATACATTTACTATTGAATCTTGGGTGAATCCTGGGGTATTGATTTCATTTAGAATCGCAGCTACTTTATTAATAGCTTTTGTAATAGTACCTTTAATTGTTGATATTAAGGATGAAGAAGTTCCTTTACCACTTTTTATTATTATTATAGGACTATTCATATTTCCTTTTCTCTATTTGAGTTATGTATGGTTACCTGCACAAACCGGCACTCTAACGTTTTTATTTAGTGTAGTTTTATTTATTATTCTTTTAATGATAACTAGGAGCGGGAAAGAGGCTAAATAAATAAGAAAATGTTTGGAATTTGACAAATTGCAAATAAATTCATTTTTTTTCCTTTTAAAATCCAAAATTTCCGTCTAAATTTTTTTTAATGAATTGATGATTCTTTATTATTATTGGCTTCACCATTATTGATGGTAAACCCCCATTATGATCGAAAGGGCTTTCAATTACAAATATGGCTGAATATATTGTATTCGATATAGATTTGGTTAATTTTTTTAAGAAAATAAATTTTAAGTTTGAGGATGGTTCCACTTTAACAATTCCTAGAATTAGTTCAATTCACAGATTGTGAGTTTTTTATATAAAGTTAAAGGTATTGAGAAAATAGATTTTGAAAGTGCTGATATTATCTGGATTAACAAATTTATTATTATAAATCAATGTATATATATAATTAATAAAAAATGAATAATAAAAATTGAATAATAATAATTGAAAAAGTCAATTTTTAATGATAACTCGAAGTGGTAAAGAGAACAAATAAAATATATTTTAGATTTTTATTATTATTTTATTAATTTTTTGTTATTATTTTTATAATTACTAACGAAATAATAAACAGAAATTCAGAATATTTGAAAAAAATATAAAACTTGAAGAGATTATGGCAAAAAAAAAAGCCCCAGAAGAAGGAAAGGAGAAAAAGGAAAGCTCGCAATCAGAAAAGAATTATACTTTAAAAGACTTACCTGGTGTCGGGGATGCAACTTTAAAGAAATTAGAAGAAGCCGGAATCGTATCTATTAGAAATCTTGCTATGTATCCTTTAGCAAAATTAATGGATGAAGCAGGAATTGGAGAAAAAACAGCTCAAAATTTAGTTAAAGCTGCACAAGATATAGAGAAGATGGGATTTAAAAGTGCGGATTTGATATGGGAAAAAAGGAAAGTTATGAAAAAATTGTCTACGGGTAGTCAAAATTTAGATGATTTATTATCTGGTGGATTTGAAACAGGAGCTGTGACTGAATTATTTGGAGAATACCGAACAGGAAAAACGCAACTCGCCCACCAATTATGTGTTAATGTTCAGATGCCTTATGAGGAAGGGGGACTCGAAGGCACAGCTTTGTATGTAGACACAGAGGGAACGTTTAGACCTGAAAGAATAATCCAAATGGCTTTAGCTCATGATTTAGATCATAATAATATTTTAAAAAACATAACTGTCGGAAGAGCATATAATAGCGACCATCAAATCCTCCTAATAAGAGAAGCTCCTAAAATTATTGCAGAACGTAATATAAAATTAGTCATTGTTGATTCTATAATCGGCCATTTTCGCAGTGAATATGTTGGAAGAGGGACTTTATCGATAAGACAACAATTATTAAATAGTCATATTCATGATTTATTACGATTAACTGAAACTTATGAAGAATTAGCGGTAGTTTTTACCAATCAAGTTTCTTCTAGGCCAGATGTATTTTATGGGAATCCGCTAATTCATACAGGAGGAAATATTGTCGCTCATGGGGCAACGATTAGGATTTTCCTAAGGAAAGGTAAGGGAGAACAAAGAGTAGCAAAAGTGGTAGATGCCCCACATTTACCTGAAGAAGATGCTGTATTTTCAATAACAGAAGATGGTATAAAAGACTGACCTATATTATACTATTGAATTAAAAAAAAGGATATTATTTAATAATTAAGATTGACTTCCACCTCAATACCTTCTCTTACTGCTTGGGTGACGACGCAATATTGCTCGAACATTTTTTTACATTGATCTGCTCTCTTTAGAGTATCGGGATCATTGATTTTTATATCGATCGTCACATCAATTTTTTTTACTCTCCAAAATCCTTTTTCATTACGAGCAATTAACACCTCTGCTTGAGCTTTAAGGTCATCTAATGTTAAATTTTTCTTTTTTAGACAAAAAATAAAACTTGCACTTAAACAACCTAATATAGCCATTGCTAACATTCTAGATGGATTGGGTCCTAACATATCAATTTCATCCTTATTAGTCTCATCAATATAGCAATCTTTAACCTTCATTTCTCCTAAATCACATTTAAAAATCATATCTTGTTCTAAAGAGAGACCAACTTTAGTTTTTATTCCTTCAGACATAATATTTCACATTAAAAGATAGAGAATTTAAAATTATGAATTAATTTGGTTTATACATTCTTAAATGTTTTTTATTTATTTTATAAATAGAAATAAGAGAGAGAGATTCTTTATCTCAGCGCATTTCTAATTTCTTCAAATAAAGATGGCGCTGTAGATGGAAATATAAAAATGGAAAATATATTAAAATCATAAGGATAAATTGAAATGCAAAGAGAATTATAGAGATGATCATTGAAATAAATAAAATGAGTTCAATACTCATACAAACTTTATTTTTATAATATTTATTATCAAAAAAGGATTCAGGTTTTTTGTATTTTGCGAGGTACAAAGAGATATTTTCAAATTCTTCTTTTGAAATTAGAAGTTTAGGACCAATTTGCTTTTTTTGAAAATAAAAGAAGTTAGTCCCCCAATCCAATGTATCTATTAATATGTGAACGAAATAAACAAAACCACTTAAAAATAAAGCAGGCCAAGAAATAAAAAAGCCAATCAACATGATTATTACACTCGGGATAATAGAATGTGAAATTAACATTCTATGGTTATTATTTTTCGCATATTTAGAAAAAAAGACATCAAAATCACATATAAAAGAAAAGAATACAATTAGAAAAAAATCAAACAAATTGAACTCAAAAAAATAATTTAAAATGGAGGAAATAATTATTCCAACTGCAAAATGAGAATTAATGTGCATAACAATAACAGCCTATAATGATTTATACCTGATCAATATAATTTCTACTCTTTGTTCTCTTTATAACCTTTTCTTTAGTTTTAAAACCCGAGGGGCCTTTTTTTTCCACTAAATAAGATGCTGCAGCAGAAGCAAGGTAAGCTGAACTCTTCACTGAATCCCAAGACATATCAGAAAGAAAAAATTCGTATAAAAATATTGCTAAATAAACATCCCCAGCTCCAGTTTCATCTACAACCTTATGAGGCTTAAAAGCAGGAATTTCTAACAAATTTTCTCCTTTTTTAATAATCATAGAACCAGCCTCTCCCATTGTCATGATAAATATTCCTTCAGTATCAAATTGGTCAAAACACTGCATGACATCATATAATTCCTCACATCCCGATAAAAGTTTCATCTCTATTTCAGAACCTTTCAAAATTAATTTATTACCGATCAAATTAATAATTTTTTTTATATTAGAGATGATTTCTTCATCGGGAATATAATAAACCTGACCACCGTTATTAATTTTTCGTATAAAACCTTGTAGATCTATTCCGATATAAGCATCTGGAAAGTGTTGCAAAATATAAGAAACATAATCATAAGAGATTTCGTTACATAAGGGTACTAATACGATTATTTCAGGAGGAGAGGTTAAGTATTCTTCGGGAATATCTTCAAATTTGAGATTAGGACTTCTTGATCTAAGTGTGAGAGATCTGGAATGGTTAAAATAATCTAATACGAAATTTGTATTTTCTGTATCAGACCATATTATCCCGTTTAGGTCTATTTCTTTATTTTGGAATAATTTCAAGAAGGATTTGTCAAAATTTATTGCACCTAAATTTGAAATGATCCCAATTTTAGTATTTTTGGTATACTTTCTTAACGCTAAAGACCCAAATGAAACACTACCTCCTAAACTTGGTTTATGTGTTTTTTTAAATCTAATGATACTATCAATTGCTAAATGTCCAATAAATAAAATTGAAGTGAGATTTTTTCTTTGATTTCTCATCTATTCATTTCTTAAATATCTTATTCTTCATAAAATTTTCCTTATTTATCATATTAATAGATATACAGGGTTATTATGAATTAGCACTCGTTTTTAAAAAGGCAAGAACAAAATCTATTCTATATGTAAAGTAATCAAAGGGATTTATTCATTCACATACATAACCAAAATTAAAGGTTGAAAGGAAATTTCTACTTAAAACAAATTATCAGAAATTAGGATTCACTTAGCTTTCTTCTCAATGATATAATCTCTTGATCTCTTTCTTGAATGGTTAATTTTAATTTATTTATGCTAGTTTGCAGATTTTCAATCAGATCAGCCATCGGTCCTTCCGTTCCAGTCGTTTGAGAAGGTTGAGATAATTTTAATTGAGCAATAATATCCTCCTTTTCTAATAATTTGTTTTCGAGTTCTTTAAGTTTTATATCTGCTTTTTGAGTTGTTGAATCCTTTAAAGACTTTTCTTTAAAACCTTTTTGGATTTTTTCAAGATCTTGCTTCAGAGCTTCATTTTCCTTTTGTAATGCTTCCAAATCCTCTACATTAAATTGAAAACCCTTATTTTCTAATGCTTGTCTAAGTTGTGATTTTTCCGTGTTCAATTTTTCAATTATTTTTTTATAGCGATTTAAATCGGATTGCAAATCTTGGCAGAGTAGCTCTAATGGCTTAGAAGAAGTATCTGGAGGTAATGGCTTAATTACATCCGATTCTGGAGTTTGTACAGGAATTACGTAATCAATTGGTAAGCTCTTCAGTTGTTCAACCTCTTGATTAAGTAGTGCTTCATTTTCTTTTATCAATTCTGAGACCCTAGCTTCCAATTCTGAAATTTGAGCTTTTTTTTTTGATAAATCCGATTGTAGGTCTTTTATTAAAGCATTGCTTGCTTCTCTCTCCTTTTCTGATGATTCAATATTAGAAGTTTGTGTAATTTTTGGAAGTGTGAGAACTTTTACTTGTAATTGAGAGATTTCTTGGGTTTTTCTTTTAATTTCTTCATCTTTTTCTAAAAGTAGTTTTACCATACTCTTTACTTTATTACTTAATTCAGCATTTTCCTTCTCTAATTCGCTAAATTCAATAGGAGTTTGTGTTATTTCACTTTTTTCAATGACTAACCTTTCCTTCTCTTCCAAAGTCTTTTTAAGGATACTTTCTGATCGAGTAATCAATTCAATATTCTCAGCAATTTTTTTCCTAAGCTGTTCATTTTCTTTTTGTAATATTTCAACTTTATTTATAGCTTCTTCTAATACTGAAGGAGAGTTAACATCACCAGCAATTTTTTTTTTCCAGAGACTGACGAAATCCTCAATTTTCTCATTTTCTTCCGGCATAGTTCTCAAAATTTTTTTTGTAATTTTAGGTTTTCTATTTAGGATCCTTTTATCATAATTCCTGAAAAATACCCAACACAGTAGCCGTATCCTCCTCTAATATCACTACTCGTATAATATTTTAATAGTTTTCCTCTATTTGCACCTAATTTTTTGCAGGTTAACATTAAAGTAGTGATTGTTTGAGCCCCACATACCGTAGTTTTTGAGGCAGCTGCAAAAGTTTTTTGAGGATCTAAGTCCACAAATGCTCCAACGACATCTTGATCAATTTTTTTAAATTCTGTTAATTGATCAATATTTAAAACATTTTTGTGAGACATATCAGAGGATGCTATAAGTACTACATCTCTATCTAAAATATTAATTGCAGAAGAAATAGCTAAAGCTATCTTTTCAAATACATTATAATCTCTCCTGCCTCCCATTTTAATGGTTACAATTTTTACATCTTTTCCATTTGCACAATATTTAATAAAGGGTAATTGGATTTCAATATTATGTTCTTGTTGCATGAATCCTAAAAAAGCAGCACTATCTTCAACAATAATATTACTTTTGTTAAGGATCTCTTGAGATAATTCACTATCGATTTGTAAATTACCAAATGGAGTTTCCCATTCTCCTTCTCCAAAAAGAGCAACTTTTCCATAACCGACATGATCTGTCCCTAGAATTATTACCGTCTCAGGAATTCGTTCTTTAAATAAGTTTGAATATGTAAATGCAGCACAACTTCCAGAATACTCAACACCCGCATGAGGAGATACACCCCCAATCATTGTTCTTTTATCTAAATTAAGTGTTGATGGTTCTTCTCCCGGACCAAAATCCTTATTAGTAAATAATTCACTCAATTGTTTTTTTAAACTTTCCTTTGTTCCGTTATACCAAGAACCCGCATGAGAAGCTCTTCTTAAAACCATTTTTATCACCTGCTTTAAATTAATATTGTCATTATTGTATTAAATATTTTTTATCATTATAGATGCAAAATATCTGGTATCACGAATTATCTATTAATCATAAATTTGAAAGAATTATTAAGTTATATTGAATATTTCTATCTTGATGAGTGAAGAAAAGGAAAATAAGATCACTTTAGATAATATTACTGAAGAGGATATCCCTGCAAAAATTCCTACTAAATTTATTAATTCCAGAGTTATTGTGTTCAATCCAATTTATGCGACCTATTTATATGTGAAACAAAAATTCTTTGGATCTCCGTTAGGAATAAATAAACCACGCTTAGAATATTTTTCTAAACCTTCTGAATTATCATTGATCGAGGCTTATTATCTTTTAAAAAACGAGAGAATAACGATATTTGATTCTAAAAGAAATAAAAATCTCACAGCTAATGAATTTTTTGAAATTGGAAAGAATATTCATCATAAGTTTGAGGAAAAATTCATAATTTACAATGATTTAAGAGAAAAGGGATATATTCCCAGACCCGGATTAAAATTTGGTGCTGATTTTGTAGTTTATAAGAAGGGTCCTGGACTAGAACATTCTCCTTTTATAGTACATGTTTTACCTAACGATGCTAAAATAAGCGCTATTGATATGGTAAGAGCAGGAAGATTAGCTACATCTGTACGTAAAAAGTTCGTTATTGCCAATCCTCTAACAGTAAGTTATTATTTTTTTGAATGGTTTAAACCTTAGTGTTCAACGCTGTTCCCACATTGGGGACATTTTTTTGCAGAAGTAGCAAGAATCATTCCACAATATTTACATTTTTGAATTAATGGCTTTCGATACTTAAAATCTAAGCTAACTTTTACATTTTCTCTCGGTTTTTGTTGATAACGTTCATTTCCTTCTTCTAAATATTCTTTGTATAGTTGATATTCTGGTTTAGTTTTAGGTTTCTTACTTTTAAACAATCGTGCAAACGTACTTTTTTTTACGCCGGTAATTAGGGGTCCTAATACGATTAAAAATAGGAAAGTAATAACTAAAATAGCAATTACATGATTTGGCTCAATGTGGATTAAGTAAAAATATAAATAAGTTAAAAAAGCGATATAAATAAATAAAAAAATTACTCTGTAGATAATTGACTTTTTTGAACCTTCTTTTATTTTACCTTTTTCTTCATTCAGAGTTCTTTCATCCTTAATGATAATTATTGATAGTTTATTTTGATTTTTTTAAAAATTGTTTCTCTATGATTTGTATAGCTTCCTCAACATCTTCTTTAATAGTCCTCGTTTCGATTTCTTTTTCAATTTCCTCAGAGATTATATCTTTACCAAATTCTTTTTTAAAGAGAATAATGGAATAATTATTATCTAAATAAAAGGGAAAAAATTCTGTCCCAGAACCCTGATAAAACTTAAAAAAGAACTCGTAAAAATGAAGCCTAATTGCATTAATGAAGGCAAGTATACCTTCTAATAAAATTACAACTATATTACCAAAGATTAATCCGACCAGTCTAAGTACCTCTAATAATACTCCTTCACCTTGAATCAGATTAATCATGGTTTGAATTGCTATCATCAATGCTATATGAACAAGTGCTAATGCTAATAATCTTATATAAGAAGCAACATTACTTAATACAGATAAGGCAGTCTCAAAGGTTTCTACCGTTCCTTCGCCCATAAGAGCCCCAAAAGAGTGTTGTTTGAGATAAGATATGCCTATTAATCCACCAACAGGTTTTAAAATGATTAAAAGTATTCCCGGAATTATAACCATTAAAATTGGATATGGGAATGTAAGCCATCTTTGAATATTAATACCATATTGGAAAATTAGTATAGCACCCCCTGTAATAAAACCAATTTTTATAAGCGAATCCGTAATTGCTAAAAATCTTTTTTTTTGTTTCCAATAATTAATAAATTGGATAACCCACCCTAAATTTATATGGACAACTCCTATAAATAATGTGAACATAAAAACAGCCATAATATTATGGATGGGATCATATAAATTTACAGGTCCTAACAAAGGTAAGAAAAATGAGACCCGTTTCAGTTCGATTCCAAAAAATTTTTCTGAACCAAAAAACTCTCCGTAAAGAAAACCACTAAATGCTGCTCCAATACCACAATAAAAAATAATCCAGCTAAAATTGCGTAGACCCTTTTTTTTTCGAAAAATTATAGCTCCCAAGATCCCCGAAATCATTAATACCATTCCATGCCCAATATCTCCAAACATCAATCCAAATAATAAGGGAAATGTCAAAGCTAAAAAGGGTGTCGGATCTACTTCAGAATAAGCGGGAGTACCATACATTTTAGTCAACGTTTCAAATGGTCTTATAAACCATTTATTCTTCATAATTGTTGGTGTATTTAATCTAAGATCTTTTTCTTTACTCTCTTCTTTAGAAGATTCTTTAGTTTCTTCTATGCTTTTAAATTGTTTATAATCCGGTTTGGTAATTTCGCGGGTTTTCAAATTTTGATACTTAGGGATATCAATGGTTTCAATCATGATTTTATTTTTAAAGTAGTTAAGTAAATCCTTTTCAATTTCCTTTTTTCTAAAAGTAGGAATAAAAAATCTAAGTAATACGCGATCTGAAGTCAAATTTTCAAATTGTTGATCTGCCCAGTGATATTCTTCAATATTTTGAACAATTTCATTTATCGCAGCAAACTTATAGATATTTTGTTCTCTTAATCTTTCTCTTTCTTTATTGTATTTTAAGAGAGTGTCCTTAATAATCTCAATTTCACTATTAATCCTAGTAAAGTTAATTCCATCTGGGGTTAAATATTTTTTGAGAATCGGAACCTCTTCAGCAAAAATCAGTTTTAATCTTTCTTTTAGTTCTAATTCTTTTTCTTTTGGGTAAATTATGTAAAATACTGTTCTATCTTCAAGTTTGTAAACATTCGGAAAGAGTTCATCTGTTTGATGGATATTAGGAAAGGAAGAAAATTCAAATAAGGATTTAAAAGTCTCCATATTTTTTGTAAAAGTTGTAAATACTTTGAAACTTAACTCTGTAAAATCTACAAGACTGTCACGATTAAGATTAAATTGTTCTAAAAAAGTATAACTAGTTTTAATAACTTGAATGTTTTCTAATTCGATTTCTGCTTTTGCGATGTATTTATCTAATTCATTTATTCTATTTGCATAAAAATTGATTTCTTCTTCGACAACTTTTATCAAATCATGTAAATCTATAACATTAAATGCTAACTTTTCATTATTTTTTACTTTTTGTAAGTTTTGAAAATCAAGTTCATTAATTTTCAGTTTGTGAAATAAGTTGTTTAGATTTTGCCTTAGTTTTTTTATTACCCCCAATTCTTGATCTTTTTCTTCACTACTCCTTCTATCTTGATCAACTTGTTTTGATTTGATATGAACATTATTAATTTTTGATAATTCATTTAAAAGAGCATCTTTATAGTTTTTGTTAATAATTGCATTACATAAAGACATTACATTTTTATCTACCATTATAAAACATCCTCTAAAACTTCTTTTTCATTTCTCTTAATAAGATCTTTCGTTTTTTTTAGCCGTACAAAATTCTCCCTATCAATTTCCTCTAGTATTTCTTTAATTTTTTTAATCTCTTCACCTAAATTTGGAATTATTATATTTTTTAGTCCATTGATCCTACGATTAATTTTTTTAAAGCTAAAAGCAAATTTTAAACACTCATCTTCTTTTTGTGCTGTCAAGATTAATTGTTCTAAAAAAATTCCTAAAATAACGATTAAATCATCTAGAAAATGGCTCGTATTTTCAAAAGAATACGCGGGAAGTTGACTTTCCTTACTAAAATTAGATTCAAGTTCATAAACATTAAGTCCAATTACTTTTACATTCTTAGCATTGATTAAAGGATTATATTGGATTTTACTAATCTTACTAATTAAAATTAAATCTCTTTTTCCCATTTCTTTATAGGTTTGGTTTAATTTAAATAAACACTCTTTATATAATTCTTTTAGCTGATTAAACTCTTTCAGATAACTATTATATCTCTCTTTTATGTAAGTCATTAATTGTTCTTGTTTGAACTGTAAAAATTTTTCTCCTCTAAGAGCAAAATTCAATTTTTTCTGCAAATTTATTAAGTTAGTTTTAGTAGGTTTTATTTCTCTAAAGCTTATAAAACTCACCTATGATACATAATATTTGTTTATTAAATCTTGATGTATTCTGAATAATTGATTTTGAGATAAATTTGAAAGAACATCCCATGCTATTGTTAAGGTGGTAGAAATATCCCTATTTTCTACAACTCCTTGATTTAAAAATTGTTGTTCAAATTCTTCAGCAAATTTTAAAATAGCTTTTTGTTCTAAATTTAATCCATCTTCACCAATAACTGAGAGTAAATCTCTTACTTCAAGCCCATTTGAATATGAAGCTAATAATTGTGAACTTACATCAGCGTGATCTTCTCTTGTTGTATTTTCCCCTATAGCATCCTTCATCAATCTTGAAATTGATGCTAAAACTTCAAAAGGAGGATAAATCCCTTTTTTAAATAAACTTCGATTTAAGACTAATTGTCCTTCAGTAATATAACCTGTTGTATCTGGGATAGGATGAGATATATCGTCATTTGGCATTGTTAAAATTGGAATTTGAGTGATTGTCCCTTTTCTTTCTTTCATTTTACCGGTTCTTTCATACATAGAAGCCAAATCAGAATATAAATATCCCGGATATCCTTTTCTACTTGGAATTTCTTCCTTAGCTGAGCTTAGTTCTCTTAAGGCTTCAGCATAATTAGTAATATCAATTAATACAACAAGTACATGCATATCTTTTTCAAATGCAAAATATTCTGCTGTAGTTAAAGCAACCCTCGGAATAATTAATCTTTCCATGATGGGATCTGAAGCAAAATTAATGAATGATATAATATTTTGAATATTTCCACTTTGTTGGAAACTTTGTAAAAATTTTATAGCCTCATCTTCAATAATACCGATCCCACAAAAAATTATTAAGAAAGGTTCCTCTGTTAAAACCTTAGCCTGTGTTACTATTTGAGTAGCTAATTTATTATGGGGTAATCCTTGTCCGCTGAATATAGGAAGCTTTTGACCTCTAATTATCGTAAATAGACCATCAATAACCGAAATACCTGTTTGAATTACTTCAGAAGGATAATCTCTAGCGAAAGGATTGATTGCTGAACCATAGATGTCTCTCTCTTCGTTAGTAAGGATGTTAGTGCTTATAACATTTTTAGTTTCAATATTAATTGGTTTACCCAAAGAATTAAAAGTGCGCCCAAACATATCGTTATCCGAGATTTTAACTTTAAATGAGTCCTCAGTAAAAACAATTTTTGAATTTTCTGAAGATAATCCCTTTGTATCTTCAAAAACTTCAACAACTATTACTTCTTCATTCATCTTTAAAACTTGTCCGTTTCGTGTTTTACCATCTTTGGTTTGTATATTTACGAATTCTCCATATTGAACTTTATGATTGTTTTTTAAAAACAAAAGAGGACCAATAATTTGTTGGATTTTTCTGTAAGTCACACTCATTCTCTTCCTCTAACTCCATGTATTAGCTTTAAAGATTCAATTTCATGCAAAAGGCTTTGCTTAATATTCAGTATTTGGAAGAATTCATTATTAGGAACAGTTTGACTTAGTCTTAAAATATCATTTAATGAGCTAAAAGATTTAATTTCATCAAGAATAAATCCTTGCCTTATTAATTCACCTGCTTGCTTGTATAATAATATTATTAACTTAATCTCCCCAAGAAGTTTTTTAGGATCAGTATAATTATCTATATCATCAAACGCATTTTGAATAAGAAAACTTTCTCTAATTATTTTACCAATAAATAAAATTAATTGTTGCTCTTCGGGAAGGTTTTCTTCTCCTATTAGTTGTACTATATTTAATAAGTTTTGTTCTTGAGATAAAATTTCATTTATTTGAGCTCTGCATTGATCCCAATCAGAATCTATCTCCGGCCAGTCAATATCTCTCTCGAACCACCAATCAGAAAGATATTCTGGGTAATTAGAATAAGAATTTATCCAATTTATTGCCGGATAATGCTTTGAATATGCTAAGCGAGCATCTAAGGCCCAGAATGCTTGAACGAAACGTTTTGTAGTTGCTGTAACTGGTTCACTAAAATCTCCCGCAGGAGGAGAGACTGATCCAATTATTGATACTGACCCAAACTTTTCTTCTTCGGATTCAGAATGTCCTAATAATTTTACAATACCTGCTCTTTCATAAAAACTTGAGATCTTTGATGGTAGATAGGCAGGATATCCTTCTTCAGCGGGCATCTCTTCAAGCAAACCCGATATTTCCCTTAGAGATTCTGCCCATCTTGAGGTACTATCTGCCAATAGAGCAACATCGTAACCCATATCTCTATAATATTCAGCAATAGTTACTCCTGAGAAAATACTTGCTTCTCTTGCTGAAACGGGCATATTAGAGGTGTTCGCAATTAGGATAATTCTTTCTATTAATGGTCTTTGACTTTTTGGATCGATTATTTCAGAAAATTGTTTTAAGACATCAGCAATTTCGTTTCCTCTTTCACCACATCCCACAAATACAATTAGGTCTGCGTCACACCATTTAGCTAATGATTGTTGAATAACTGTTTTTCCTGTTCCAAATCCACCTGGGACTGCTACAGTACCACCTTTAGCTATAGGAAAAAGTAAGTCAATTATACGAATACCAGTAATTAGAGGTTCTTTAGGTATAATTCTACTTTCAAATGGTCGATTTGTAGTTACAGGCCACTTCTGTAACATAGTTAAGGATTTTTCTTTCTTTTTATCCTTGATTTTATATATTTCATCAATAATGGTATAATCTCCTTCATCTACTATAAAAGTCAATATACCTGAGTAACCAACCGGTAAAATTATTCTATGTTCAATTAAAGGAGTTTCTTGAACCGTCCCAATAACATCACCAGTAAGGACCTCATCACCGATTTTCCTTTTAGGCTTAAAATGCCATTTCTTCGTACGTGATAACGAAGGAATATCTAAACCTCTTGAGAGAAAACCTTTTTTTCCTGAAATGCGATATGCTTGATCTAATGGTCTTTGGATACCATCAAATACACTAGATATAAGACCTGGTGCTAATTCCATAGATAAGGGTTCTTTCATATTTGTTACTTTTTCATTTAATCTCAAATTGCTAGTATTTTCATAACATTGAGCAATTACATGATCAGAATAGATTTGAATTATCTCTCCTAATATATTATAGGAAGATATTTTAATTAAATCGTGAAGTTTTATTTTATCTTCAAGTCCTTTAACCTCTATAAGTGATCCATTAATAGCAGAGATATATCCTGATTTTATATCTTCAATTTCGCTAGTCATATCCTTTTAAATACTCCTTTATTGACAATTTCTTATTATTAATAAAATCTTCAAATTTTCTTTGAAGTTGGTTAATTTCTGATTCAGAAAATATTGTTGAAAACTGCCTTTCAATAATTGTTGAATTTTTTAATATAAAGGAATTAATTGTATAATCATAAGAAATATTATAATCATCGAGTATAACTTTAAATCCACCGCTAAAATCTTCGTCTGATTTCAGCAAATTTAGATCATTTTTAATAATTTCTTTAATCTTATTAGGCTTAGGATTAAAATACTCATAATCTCTAGTATTTAGGATGATCTTGACTTTAGGTGGTTTATCAATTACAGCCTTATTTTTTCTTAATAAGCTTAAAAAATATTTTATGTAATTGGAATAATATTCTGTAATATTTTGTTCAACTTTTTTTTTTAAATCCAATTCAAATTGGCCTAAAAGTTTATTTTTTAAATTTAAAACGTCTGCTTTTTCTTTTATCAACGTATTTGAAAGTGAATTATTTAAATACTGATCATAGACTTCAATAAAATGATTTTTTATTTTTTGAGAATTTTCTTCCAATCGCTTTAGGTGATTTTTTTTAATCTCAGCCTTTTGGAATAAAGTATTTTGATTTAATTCTTTAATTTTTTTCTCTGCTTTATCTATTAAATATAATCCTAAAAGACCAAATTGCTCTTTAATTTCTTTTTCTTCTGACATCTAAAATCTACACTTTAAGAAATTATTTTACCAATCGATTTTAATATTTTTGATAAGATAACATTTTGATCATCAGACGCTCTTCCAAGTATATCAGGTAGGTAAAAAACAAAGGGTTTTATATTATTTAATTTAAATTCAATTAAATACTGGATATCATCCTCAGATAAATTTAGTGAGATAATAATCATCCCAATATTTTCATCCTTTATCAAATTGTTAAAAAGTTCTTGGAATTCTTTAGGATTTTCAATAATATATCCTTCAATTCCTATTAAGCCCATCATTAATATAAATTCTTCAAATCCAATAGCATAAATCTTCTGATCAGTCATTAAATTCCAATCCTAATTTTTCTATAATATTTATAGTTAGTTGTTGTTTACTTTTCTCATAATTTAGTTCTATATTTTTTAGTTTATCCTTTAAATTTTTATTAAACGATTCAATTTCTTTTTCTACCACATCATTTATGGCTTTTAAAGCAGAATTGATTATAGTATGTTTCTTGTCAAGAGTTTCTTCAAGTGCGTGTTCATTTTCTTTACGTAACTCTTGTATCTCCATTAAACTTTCATTCTTTGCTTTCTCTATTAACTCTTGATATAATTTTTCAATTTCTTTAGACCATTCAAAAATTTTCATCTTTAACCCCTAACTCCTCATACTTTTCATGAAGTATCCTTATAACATTTGGCATGATATTGAATTTAATTTCTTTTTCTTTATTAATAATTATTTCCAGAATTTTATAAATTGTTAAATATTCGAAATCGTCAATCTTAATTTTATTTTTTTTAAAGTAATAATCTTGATAAAGCCCTTCAAGAGACCATCTTAAATGTTTTCTAATTAATTGAGTATTAATCCCAAATTTCTTCAATTGAGGTATTTTTTTGTAATAGCTTTCAAGTTTTGAAATAAATTCTTTAAGATCTATAAGGGGCAATAATTCATTAATTTTTTCTCTGTTAAAAAATAAATAATTATCGACAAAAAATTGTTTCAATAATTTTTTATCCACTTTATTTTGGATTCCGCGCGAAATGATTCTTAGATTATAAATTTCAGTCTTATATTTAATGAATTCAGGAATTAAATCATTTTCCTTTCTCTTATATAATTTCCCACTTAAATCTAAATTCTCATAAAATAATCGATCTAAAAAGGATTCGAGTACAAAAATTTGGTGATTATCTTTAAAGTAAAGAAGTCCCTCCCTAATTGCTTTATTATATTTAGTATTTTTCATATATAATTGAATCTCGTCTAAGGACGTTATTTCAAGAAGATTTTCAATAAAAACCTTCTTTTCTAATAGCTCTTCTACTAAAAAGTTCACTCTTTTTGATTTTTCTTTCTTATTGAGTCCTGTTATAGAACCTAAGATGATTTGTTTAATATTAGTTATTTCAAATTTTAAAAGCAATGCTCTTAAAAAAATACGCATATTTTCAGGAGAATAATATAAAATCTTTCCTATTAATTTAATATATACATCAAAAAGTGCTTGCTCGATTTCTACTATCGTGTTCTCTTTTATGCTTATATCTGGATAATAAGGACTGATATATTCAATAAATTCCTTAATAGTCTTTAAATCATTTAATTTTTTCAAAGAGTTCACATCCATTATTAATTGTTTAATTGAACTCATTTTAATATATGTGTAAGCATAAGAAGGAATAAGTATACCCGTTAGTAACACCAGTTAATGAAATTATTAAAATTTAAATTAAAGGTTATTTATTCTGCTAGGCAGGTGGAGAAGGAATCTTTGTCCATAGTAGAATAGCTACTATTAAGCCATATACTGCTAATGCTTCGGCTAGTGCTACTACTAAAAAGGCTTTAAAGAATGCTTCTTCACGTTCAGTTAATGCTGAAATTGCGGCTGTACCAACAGTTTTAATCGCAAAAGCACTTCCTAATACTGAAGCACCGACAGAAATTCCTGCAGCTAATGCTAAAACTGCTGAGGTAATAGAATTATAATAATTAAATACGTCTGTTTGAGCTGCAACAAATTTCACCAATCCATTAGTGGAAAGAAAAACTGTTGCAATTAAAAATATTTGGAATAGTCCAAGCAATAAATAAAACTTTTTCTTGCCATTCATAATTTTCTCACATAACTTTTACTTTAAAAAGAAAATCTTTTTTATAAGAAATAAAAAATTAATGGCGTAAAAGTTTTTCTAAAAATAATTCTCTTTTTCCTAATTTGTTACAAATATGAAAAAGATCTTAATTAAAGAATTTTGTAGATTATTGATATAATAACACTCTTATTCTATCCGCAATATCGTGAATACGGTCTGCTAATTGTTCCAATAAAACAATACTATCTCTAATTCTCAAAAGGATTCTTATATCCAAATCTTGGTTAGAATATAAATGTTCAAGAAATTGACGATAGGTAGTGTCAATTTGATTTTCAATTTCATGAATGGTAGTAGTTTTTTTAAAAACCAATTCTGGTTTATCTCTTAAATTTTTAATGGTTTTTTTTAATTCATCCGCCATTTCCATTATTTGGTTTATTAATTTATGATATCTGTTTTTTATTTCATTAAATTTTTCATCAGATAAATTAATTTTATCGAGCATATCCACAAATTCAAGAGGATAATTAATAATGTTATCCAAACTTAAAATTAAGGCAATATAATTACCTAAACCCTGAGCACCTGCTTCTGCGAATTTTTGAATTAATTGTATTTTTAGATCATCTCCTTCTTCCTCCGATATTTGCATCTTATTTTTCTTTTTCTCTAAATTTTGTGTATTGGAATCATAATCTTCGGACCATGCCTTGTAATACACCGCCATATCACTTAAAACAGAATACATTATTCTTGAATGCTCAATGAGCATTGTAACTATCTCTTCTTTCATTTTTCGATTGGATGACATTTTCAGATTCACTAAAATTTTTATATTCTATTAATATTATATGATCAGATAAATAAAAATCATCAGTATCATAAAAAGTTTAATTTCTTAAAGAATTAAATCCTCAATTTTTAAAAAGAGTTAAGAGGATCATTACCTAATGCGGGTTTACTTTAAAAAACTTAAAAATTAGATCACAGAACGTAGATTAAAAGTAAAATAACTTCCAAGGTGTTATTAAAATAGAATGGGACTAAAATCAACATTTAAAAAATGGAAAAAGTATTCAGAAATGTCTGATTTGGGTATTATCGCACGTCGAAAATTTTTTAATAATTGTTTCGATGGAGCTTTAACATGTGCAGGCATAGTAAGCGGAGTTTTTGTTTTATTTTTAGCGGGAGTAAGTAGGAATACTCCAGGAAATGTAGTTGTTTTAGGATTCTCAACAGCTCTCGCAATTGGTATAAGTGGATTATGGGGAGCTTTTCTATCTGAAGAAGCTGAAAGAAAAAAAAAACTAATTGATCTTAAAAGGGATATGGTAATTCTAGAAGAACATGAAGATGAGAGTAATGTTGATATCCTTGATAAAGAAAAGCTAGAAATAGTAAAGAAAGTAATGGAAGAGAGAGAAATTAATAAAGCGATGGTTATACCGATTAAATTCGGTGATCCAGAAAAGAAGCGCCATGTTTTAATTCCCAACAAAACTGAGAGAATTAAAAAGAAAAATAATAGAACTCTAATCGAACACGCAGAAAATTTTGCTACAATTGTCGCTTCTTTAGTTGATGGAGGCGCTCCTGCATTAGGATCTACACTTCCATTAATCCCATTTTTCTTTGGAAAAGAATTGGGTTTATTTCATTTCATTTTCTCTTACTCTATTCTCATTGCATTATTAATTTATTTAGGGGTGTTTCTAGGTAATATTTCTGGGCAAGGTCGTGTAAAATATGCATTACATCTTGTGACAGCAGGAATAGTCACTCTTTTCGTATCGTTATTATTAAGTATAGCAACAGGAAACTTATAGAAAGAATCTGTTATAATGATTAGGATGTGAATTTCTAAGAAAAGATAATTTGAGGAAATGTAGCTAAATTAACAAATTAACGTTTTTTCGATGGTTAATTTGCATTTCTTATGTTTAGGTTAAAGAGAATATTCTATATAAAATGTTAGAAAAAATAAGAACTTACGCAAGAATTACTAAATTATGGGCAATTGCTCGTCGTTATTTTGTGAACAACTTTTACGACGGGATGCTTACTGTCTTAGGAATTTTATTAGGATTTTTTATAGTTATTATTAATGGAAACCAAACCACAATTGAGAGCAACCTAGTTATTCTAACAGGTATAGGATCTTCAATATCTATGTTTGTCTCAGGTATGTCTGGTTCTTATTTATCAGAAAGAGCAGAACAAAAAAAAATGAAGATGGAATTACACAAGGCTATGGCTTTAAACAAACTTGATATAGATGATTCCAATCCATTTCTAGAATTAAGTGAAATTGAAAAAGCAATGTTGATTAAGATTAAAAAGAGAAGATTGCTTAGAAGGAAAAGGGCATCTGAAGAGAATCAAAAGAAAACTAAAACAATTCAAGATAAAGCGGAAAGATTTACCAGTATAGTCGTAGCTATTGTAAATGGCAGTTCCCCTTTTTTTGGTGGATTAGTTCCATTAATTCCTTTCTTCTTAATAGAAGCAGCTACTTTTTTCACCTTTATAACTTCCTTTTTCATAATCTTGATATGTATTATTTTACTGGGAACTTTTTTAGGATTTATATCAAAAGAATCAATTGTTAAAAGTATCATTCAGATGGTTGTTGCTTTCCTAGTAACTATTTTAATCTCATTCCTATTACTGCTTTAATTTTAAATATAAGATATACCATAAATTTAAAATTTTTAAATCACTTTCTTACAAAAACTACACATGGATAAAAAGTTAAATTGAAAACGTTTATTGGTATTGATATTGGTTCATTGGCTACTAAAATCGTCTTACTTAACGATAGTAAATTAATAGATCATCGTACAGAAAGATCCACTTACGACTTTAAAAAAATAGGGCATAATTTATTTGAGGATCTTTTGAATAAAAATAATCTCAAGAAAACTGACGTTTATGTAATGAGCACAGGATATGGTCGGAATACAATAGATATTGCGAATGATCGTGTTACAGAAATTACTGCTCATGCAAAGGGTGCTCAATATTTTTTTCCCGATGCTCATTCTGTAATAGATATAGGAGGCCAAGATAGTAAAGCAATTGTGATGTCGACTAAAACAGGTAATGTTGTTGATTTCCAAATGAATGATAAATGCGCTGCAGGAACGGGTCGCTTTTTAGAAGTGATGGCACATGCTTTAGAGGTACCAATTGATCAATTCGGGGATTTAGCTCTTAGATCAAATAAACCAGCTTCCATAAGTTCCACTTGTACCGTCTTTGCTGAAAGTGAGGTTATAAGTCTTTTTGCAAGAGGTGCTTCAAAAGAAGATATAGCTAGCGGAATTCATAAGTCCATTGCTCGAAGAGTGGCTGGAATGGCTAAAAGAATCGGGGTTGGACCAAAATTAGTTTTTTGTGGCGGAGTAGCTAAAAACCCAGCAGTTAAGAAGTATTTAGAGGTCGAACTCGGTTATGAAATTGTTAAACCTGAATTTCCACAACTTACGGGAGCGATTGGAGCAGCTCTAATTGCTCAAGAGAGTAATAATAAATAATTAGGTTGAAATTCTTTTAGACTTCAATATTCTTATTTATATTTTAAATTGGTAAATCTTTAAAAAGTATCATTATTTTTCAGATTAAAATCTTTTGACTACAATATTTAGAATTATGAATGATTCTGGATTTTTAACTGATTTCTCATTATTCTTAAAACAAAAAAAGCAGGAAGGCATCAAAGTTATTGCCTTTTTAGCTCATGATAATATTCCAGAAGAATTGATTGATGCTGTGGGATTTTTTCCCCTAAGAATAATGTTTGGGGGAAATGATGATTTAATGACAGCTAGCCACGATTATTTACCTCCCTCAACCTGTGCTTTTGCTCAAACTTGTATCGGATTATTTTCAATTAAACCAAACGAGTATGATTTTTTAGATTTTGTAGATTACTTTATAGTTTCAAATCACTGCGTATCTGATATTTGCGCTTCAGAAGTCATTTCTAAATATAATAACATACCTCGTTTGAATTTTTATGTCTCTTATACTAAAAATGAAAATAGTTTGAAATATTTCAAATTAGAATTACAAGATTTTAAAGAGCAACTTGAAAAAGTAAGTGAAAAAATAATATCTGATGAAATTTTGCTAAGAAGTATTAAAAAATATAATAATTTTAAAAAAATACTTTCTGAACTTTATGATTTAGAAATGTTGGGTTCAAAGAAATTAAAAATAATTCAAAAAGCATTACTAATGGGACCTGATTATAGTGATGAGTTAGAAAAAGAAATTGAGAAAATCAAAACGAGTCCCCCTTTAAAGTCTCAAGATTTAAAAAATATCCTACTTACGGGTTGTTCTATTTTTATCAATGATGAATTAATTGATTTAATAGAAAATGGAGGCGGAAATATAGTATTTTTCGATACATGGATTGGTAATCACTATAATTCGCAAATAATTGAAGAATCAGTAATTAACAATAGTAAAAATCCTCTAGATCTTCTTGTATATAGATTTAAGAATAATTTGTATGGTGATCATTCTGTTTCTAATTACTTACAGAATAAAATTTCCCTTATTGAAGAATTCTATCGAAATTACCAAGAAAAAACGGGTCAAAAATTAGGAGTAATAAATCACATAATAAAATTTTGCGACCATATGTCATTAATGTCTTCATTTTTAAAGGATAAATTACAAGAAAAAGGAATTCAAGTTTTAAACTTAGAAAGAGATTATTCACGAGCTAATCGTGGCCAATTATCGACGAGAGTTGAAGCATTTTTAGAGATGATATAAAATATGAGTTTAGTTGCTGATGAAATTATTAGGTTCACCTCTGTATTGAAAATTGCTTATAATTTTTTAGCTGGAAGAAATTATTTAAAGAGAAAAAAATTTAGGGAAAAGAAAAAACTTATAGCAGTAGCATTACCTTTTTCGGATCTAGCTTTTGTTGCAGGTGGAATCCCTGTGTTTCCAATAAGAATGCAGATTTTTGAAATCAGTAGATATCTTGCATATCTAGGATCTGCGTCCAGCCTTTTTGGTTGGAAAAATGTTTCGAATTTTCTTGGATTTGCTAGAAATTTAGGGATTGCAGAAATCAGTAAATTAATTGATGATATTATTGAAGATGTAATTGAAACAATCAATAATAAATATAATGAGATGTATGATCTTGGAGTTGAATCTGGAGTTTCAAGTGATTTCTGTTATGGCCTAAAGAGTTTGGAAGGTATGCATGTTTCTAAGGGAAAAAATGTAGATGCTTGTCTTAATGTAACTATTCGATGCAGTGCTTATAATAAGTATTTAGAATCATTACAACTTATCAATGAAAGACCAAAACAAATTTGGCTAGATATTCCCCCAAGAAATATTGGAAATTCTTTAGAACTTTTACGAGGCAATATCTCAAACACCATAAAAGAGTTGGAAGATCTGACCGGTAATACAGTCTCCGATAACAATTTACGAGATCATTTTAAATTGGGAAATGAAATAAAAAGATCCTATAAAACGATAATATATGATATAAGTGCATCAGATTTTTATCCCTGTAATCCCGCAACCTTTAGTGAAATTATGTCGCTTTTAAACATTACCTTTCAAGATTACAACTCTAATGCAATGAGATATAGAGATAATATGGTATCACTTGTAAACGAAATGCAAGAAAGAATAAGGAAAAGAATTGGAATGGACGTTAGAGAAAAACCGCGAATCTTCGTAACACCAATGTTTGGTGGGTGGGAACCAAAAAGTCATGAAATTATTTACGAACTTGGAGGAAGAGCATTATATGCAGATTGGGAAATGGTAAAACTACTCGAAGAAATTCCCATTTCAAATCATTTAGATCCCGTAGAGGGTTATGCTCAATTCCTTTCAAATGCTACAGAAACGGGAATAGGGTGTGATAATGATAAATTAACAGACTCCTATGTTAGAATGGCTAAAAATCTAAATGCTGATGGTCTTGTTTTTTTCCAATTATTCGGTTGTCATTCTGTATCAAACTGCTACACTATGCTTAGAGAAAAAATCCGACGAGAACTTGAAATTCCCATAACAGCAATCACGTTTAATAAAATTGGGGAAAATGTAGAGCAAGTAAAAACACGTCTTGGAGCATTCATGGAAATGTTCAAATAATTAATGTTTTTGCCTTACTAATTTTTTTTTTGCTATGCTCCAATAGAATTGAAAGCATTATTTTCATCAAAATAATACCTCTGATGAACTCAACAAAGAATTCGAAAGATTGATATTTTTCGCTTCATGATTATGGATTTATTTCGTGATATTTATCAGAACATTAACTTTCTTTTAGAATGGGTTGTTAAAAAGTATTTTTTATATTTTTCTAAATCTTCATGTATTTCTTCTAATTGTTCATTTTCTAACATTCTATTGAAAAAATTCAATACTGACAAATATAGTTTAGGGACAAAAGTATCAACTTGAGAAAATTCATATGCTAGTTCTTTTATTGAAGCAAAGTCTATTTTTAAATCAATTTCTCTATTTTTTACTTTTTGAAGTATCTCTTTTTCAAGTCTTCTTCTTGAAACATTACTCCATATCAATTCATATACAAAATAATTAACTGCTTGTACAGCTTCCGTTAAAAGTGCTGTACCTGTAGCTATAGCGATACTACCAGTTAAAATATATGCTGTTAGGGTTCCAAGTACTAAAGTTATACCCCTGTAAATTAAACTCTTGACTAAAGCTTCTTTCCATTCAATTTCTTTAGGTTCCATAATACTATTCATTTTTAAATATTAATTAAAAAAAAAATAAATATTAATTCAATCTCTTTTTGTTATAAAAAATTAATATATACTTTTCTATTTGTTAATGAAAATTAGTAGTTTTTAGGATTTTAATATACTTGCTAGAGTATTTTAATTTCTTAAAAAAAAATTTAAGTGATATGGATAATTTCAATTTTGTTAATATTTAACTAATTTTTTACAATTTTCAGGTTAATTTGAAATTTTATTAAATTCTCAAAAATTTTATTATTATAATTAGATTAAAGTTATATTAAAGAGCTAAATAGATTAAATTCTCTCAATTAGACTTCGGAGCACTTTAGAATATGAGTATCTACGCTGATGATGTGGTAAGTTTTGCTTCACTTTTAAAAATGGCGTATAACTTTTTGACAGGTAAAGAATACTTAAAAAGAAAGAAAACTCGGGAGAAGAAAAAATTAATTTCAGTAGCTTTGGGATTTCCTGATTTAGTGTTTGCCGTGGGAGGTGTCCCAGTATTTCCAATTAGGATGGAAACCTTCAAAATAAATACAGTTCTAATGGCATTAAATTCAGCGACTAGTGTTTTAGGGTGGAATTTAACCACAAAAGTGTTAGATGTTGCTAGACAATTTGATTTTTTAAAAATAGTAAATGGAATTTTAGATGATGTTATAACTTCCGTGAATAAAAAATACAATCTTATGTATGATCTAGGGGTTGAAAATGGAGGCCCTTCTGATCTGTGCTATGGAGTTAATGCTCTTTATGGAATGCATAAGTCGATTGGAAAAAACATAGATGCTAATCTAAATTTCGCTATGCGATGTAACGAATGGAATAGGTATTCTGAGAACTTAAATTCATTAGTTCCAAACCAAGTTTGGGTCGATATTCCATCTAATAAACTTAACGATGAAGAAAACACACTAGAGATTATGAAAAATAATATAAATAATGCTATAAGAGAATTAGAAAGTATTACTGGAAATGTGGTAACCGAAGAAAGCTTGAAAAAACAATTTCGTATAGGAAACCAAGTTAAAAGATTTTATAAGACTATTCTTTATGAAATTAGTGCTTCTGATTTTTACCCCTGCAATCCAGCTACCTTTGCAGAAATTTTAGCATTGTTAACAATCTCCTTCCAAGATTATAATTCTAACGCTCAAAGATATTTAGAAAATATAGGTTTATTAGTAAAAGAAATGAGAGAAAGAATTAAAAATGGAATAGGGATGGAAGTGTCTACCATGCCACGTATCATATTAGCACCTATATTTGCTGGTTGGGAGCCTGAGATTCATGAGATAGTTTATTCGTTAGGAGGGAGAATTATATATGCTGATTGGGATATTTTAGGTATGTTAGAAGAGATTCCAGTGGCAAAAGGCTCTGATCCTATCGAAGATTACGCTCGATTTCTTTTAGATGCTTCACATAAGGGAATTGGATGCGATGGAGAAAATTTAACAAAATCGTACTTAAATGCTGCTAAAAATATGGAAGTAGATGGTTTTATCTTTAACCAAGTATTTGGGTGTCCCTCTATTTCTAGTTTGTATACTAATTTACAACAAAAAATTAAAAATGAACTTGATATTCCTTCAGCAGTTATTAGTTTTAGGAAAATTGGAGCAAATATAGATGAAGTTAGGAATCAAATAGAATCTTTTATGAAAAAATTTGAATAAAGAATCCAGAATCTATAAATCGAGATAAAAAATTAATTACTTTTTGAATAAATCGGATGGTCTCATAAGATGGGGCTCATCTTCTTCATCCTTCTTCTTCTTCTTTTTACCGGGAACAAACCCATATACCTCTGGTTCTTCTGAGGAAGTGGTAGTGCCCGTAATAGGAGGATTTAGATTAATACCAGCAGATATTGGTACGGGTTGTTGCCCTACAGGAATTGGTTGCTGCATTGTCGCTGCTACAGAGGTCGGCTGAAGTGTGGTTGATTTTAAGACCTTTAATTCACTTAGGACTTTTTCTAAATTCATTGACTGAACGCTTTTATTCATTGTATCCATGATCTCTTGGAGTGATTTTGAGGTTTCTCTCAGACCTTTTGGGTTAATTCCTGTAAGTAATGAATCTAAATTATTATTAATATTTTCATTTAATTCCTTTAATGAATCTAAAACAGTAGCCCAATGCTTATTCATCTGAGATTCAATGGCGCCAATCATTTTGATTGTTTCATTCATAAAGTTAACGTGTGCTTCATATCGTTCTTCATCTTTAGCCCGAAGATCAGATATTAGCATTATGAGCTTCCGTAGAGCATCTTTTTCTTCTTCACTCATTTTTTAAATTCACTCAAATAACTTTTCTTTAGTATATTATGATTATTAAAAAATATATATGTATTTATTTTTACCAGAAAGCTAAATCTTTATTGGTATCTAAATTAGAATTCATTTTATAAATAAAGCGAGATAAATAATAATCATCAATATTTATTATTTCCCAGAAGCGAAATTTTAAGATGGTAAAAAATATAGTGAAATGGCCAAATAATCCAAGGATTTATGAGATTAATACATGGCCTTGGTTACATCATTTATCAGAAATTCATGGGCACCCAATTACTCTTGATAATATACCGGTTGAGTTGATAGATCAGGAATTAACACAATTTGATTCTATTTGGTTAATGGGAGTATGGGAAAGAAGTCCAATTGGAAAGGATATAGCTTTGCAAAATGAAGATTTACAGAAAGAATATCGGAAAGCATTAAGATATTATAATACTGAAGATGTTGTGGGTTCACCCTATGCTGTGTATTATTATCATGTAGCATCTCATCTTGGAGGTGCAGAAGGTTTAGCTAACTTAAGAAAAGAACTCTTAGAACGTGAAATTTTACTACTTCTCGATTATGTTCCTAATCATGTTTCTATTGATCATCTCTGGACTCTTGAGAAATCGGATGTATTTATAAAGGGTAGTTTAGAGGATTTAATGTCAAAACCATATGATTATTTCTCTGTGGGTAAAACCGTATTTGCGCATGGTCGAGATCCCAATTTCCCAGCTTGGACAGATACCGTACAGATTAATGCATTTTCTACTGAAGCTCGTGAAAAAGCAATCAATACTCTATTAAGCATAGCTAAACAGTGTGATGGAGTAAGGTGCGATATGGCTATGCTGATGACGAATGAGATTTTTAGTCGAACATGGGGAGAAAAAGCAGGACCCCTCCCGGAGTTAGAATTCTGGAAGGAAGTAATCACCGCTGTTAAAGCTAAATTTCCAAATTTTCTGTTTATAGCTGAAGTCTACTGGGACATGGAATGGGAGCTAATGCAACAGGGTTTTGATTTTTGCTATGATAAAAGATTATATGAACGTTTAGCTAATGAAAATGCTCAAAAAGTACGTGAACATATCCAAGCTGATTGGAATTATCAAAAAAAGCTTTTACGTTTTATAGAGAATCATGACGAACAAAGAGCCATGGAAGTGTTTGGAGAAGAGCCATCTAAAGCAGCAGCAATTATCGCTTTAACTCTACCTGGTGCTCGCTTAATATTTGATGGTCAAATAGAAGGATATGAGATTAAACTACCCACTCAGTTAGGTAGAAGCCCTACAGAAGAAGGAAATATAAAGATCATGAGTTTTTATCACAATCTATTAAAAATAATACCTGGAAGAGAATTTAGTGATGCCCAGTGGTCGAGTTGTATTGTAAAACCTGTTGATGCTAGTGATACTTCATTTACCAACATAATCTCATATATTTGGCAGAAAAGTGAGGAATTTCGATTAATTGTAGTTAACTATAGCCTTACTTTCTCAAAAGCTCATATTATTATTGAAGGTTTTGAATACGGTTCCTCAAATTGGAGATTCATAGATATTTTAAAGCAAAAAAGTTATACCTATGAAGGGAAGAATTTAACTGAAAATGGGTTATATGTAGAATTAGATCCATGGAAAGGGCAGATTTTTGAAATAGAGAAATTTTAATGCCAAGGTTCAATGAACTGTTACTGTCTTGCTTAAATTAAGAGGTTTATCAGGATCTAACCCATGATAAAGTGCTGTATAGTAAGATAAAAGTTGTAAAGCAGGAATAAAAGTTATAGGGCTAAATATACTATGATATTTATCAGCAGGTTGAGGGATTCGAATTGTGATATCACTTAAATTAGTTATTCTTTGATCGCTTTCTACAACTACTGAAATAATTTTTCCACCTCTTGCTTTAAATTCCATTACATTACCTATTAATCTTTGGTAAGTTTCATCCGGAGGAGCAATAAAAATAATAGGAAAACCTTCCCTAACTAAAGAAATAGGCCCATGTTTTGCATGTGCTGCTGAATAACCTTCTATAAAACGGCACGCTACTTCTTTTAATTTTAATCCACCTTCCTTTGCTGTCGCAATAGAGATGCCACGTGCTAGATAGAAAAAGTTATGACTCTTCTCAAGATTATTAACTATTTTCTTAATCACCTCTACATTTTTATCTAACAGGGTCTTAACAATACTAGGAGTTGAATTAAGGGCATTGTAATATTTATTAATTTCCTCTTTGGTTAGAATTTTTCTAAGTTTCGCAATTTCGAGTGCGATTAATGCAAGTGTTAATACTTGAGTGCAGTATGTTTTAGTGGCAGCAACACCAATCTCAGGACCAGCTTGAGTAACGATGACTTGATCAGAATATCGAGTAATAGAAGATCCAACAACGTTGGTAATCGTTAAAATGGTTACATTTTTACCTAATTTTTCTTTTGCCCATCTAATTGCTTCAATAGTATCAACAGTTTCACCTGATTGAGAGAGGCTTAGGATAACAGAATTTTCTGTTAGAGCATCTCCTAATTGGGTTTTAAATTCTGAGCATTCAATTGCCTGAATATATTTATCTAAAAACCGTGTTATAATAAATTTACCTGCTAATGAGGCGTAAAATGAAGTCCCTGCGGCAGTAATATAGATTGTTTTAGCACCCCATAATACTTTGGCAAAATTTCGTAAATCTTCTTCAGAAATTTTCATAGTTCGTTTCATTGCATCAGGTTCTTCATAAATTTCCTTTAGCATGAAATGCTTATAACCTCCTTTTTCTGCAGCATCAATACTCCATTCAATTTTCTGTAATTCTTTTATTATAGGGGTTTCAATATCATCAATATTAAAAAATTCTACTCTCCCAGGTTTAAGTAAAGCTATTTCATTATCATCTAAGATATAACATCGTCTTGTATAAGGAAGGAAGGCGGGAATGTCGGAAGCACAGTAAGTTGTTTTTCCATTATCAACCCCAACTACTAATGGAGATTCCTTACGAACTACAATAATCAAATCAGGAAATTTTGCATGGCAAATGGCTATTCCGTAAGCTCCTTCACATCTTTTTAATGCTTCAACTACTGCTCCTTTGAAATCCAAACCATTATTCATATATTCTTCGATTAAATGTGGTATAATCTCGGTGTCTGTATCAGATTTAAAATGATGTCCCCTTTTTTTTAGGTCTTCTTTTAATTCAATGAAATTTTCAATTATACCATTATGAATTACAGCAATTTGATTAGTACAATCCAAATGAGGGTGACTATTAATTTTTGTGGGAGGGCCATGAGTTGCCCACCTTGTATGAGCTAAACCTAATCTGGAACCATTTGGGAAGTCATCTAAGTGTAATTTTTCATGAATTTCATCAATTTTACCAGCATCCTTTTTTACAAATAGTTTTGAATTAAATTGCGTTACTATTCCACAAGAATCATATCCTCGATACTCCAAGCGCTTAATTCCATCGAGAATAAGCTTACCAATGGAGATCTCTTGGTTAGTTACTATTCCAAAAATGCCACACATAGAAGAGATTCACTTCATTATGTTGAAACCAGGTTAATTAATTATTGATTATATTTTTATAATTATACAAAGTTAATATCTATTTTTTCTGTAGTAAATTAATGAGAATAAATTAAAAAATGATGGTATGTATTTTAAAATTATCGTAGCTTTATTCAAATCTGATATTGAAAGAAAATAAACTTCAAATATTATTAAAATCTTTAAAAAGATAATAATTAATTTTATTAAGTGAATAATTTGAACGATAAACTAGCTATAGAAAACGAGGAAGTTTTGGGAAAATACACTCAAGATGAAATCTTTGATATCCCT
>SMTZ1_10000511_pt1 | contig 36207 bp, 29 predicted proteins | sample DeeMarSWOR136_30_FD_25667 | JGI IMG/M metagenome (IMG submission 25667)
CCCTGGGTAGGCAGAGACTGGGGCTACATCTACTATCCGGGGCAACCAACGCTCGAAGAGTGTCAGGCAAGCGCTATCCGAGACGGGGCCCTATGGCCCTACTGTCAGGATTTAAAACTTTACTACTGTCCGAGTGGTTATCAAGGCAGCATACGAAGCTATGGGATAGTTGATGGTATGAATGGCATGTCCAGGAGCGGTGAGGGGACTATAGCAGGAGTACACTGGATAAAAAATATAGCGCAGATTCTCAATCCGTCAGACAGACTCGTTTTCATTGACGAAGGGTGGATAACCCCGGACAGCTATGCCGTTCATTTTAACAGAGAATCTTGGTGGGAAGATCCTCCTTTCAGACATGGCGGTGGAACGAGCGTTTCTTTTGGGGATGGGCATAGCGAATGGCACAGGTGGAAAGGTGATCATGTGTTTCCAGAGACCATCGACGACTTTCATGACTTATATTGGATGCAGATAGGCTGCTGGGGCGAGTTGGGATATACACCGACATATTGATTACAAAGGAAATGATAGGTTTGAGGGCAAAAGATGGGATTAAAGGCAGCTCTCACAAAAAAAGATATTGCCGTTATCTTGGTCTGTTTAGTTTTTTGGGTGATAAATTCCGGGGCGATCAGTAGCGGCAGCCGGAGACGCGCCAAACGTATACTCTGTCTTACAAATCTAAAACAGTTGACGCTCGCTTGGACTGATTATGCAGGTGATAACGATGGTAAGCTTGTAAATGGCGATACGGGCGAGTACCCTTATTCGCATATAGATGAGACACCCTGGGTACAAAAAGATTGGGAACCCGGTATTACCCTTGCCCAGAAAGAACAAGCTATAAGAGACGGGGCGTTGTGGCCTTATTGCATGGACTTAAAATTATACAAATGTGCGACAGGTTTGTGGGGAACAGCGCGAATGTATTGTGCAGTTGACGCCATGAATTGCAGGGGCTGGGATACTCATCGTGTTATGCTTAAAACAATAACGGACATTCCCAATCCTAATGAGAGGGCTGTTTTTCTTGACGAAGGAGGCTTCGGTTTAGGTGGGTGGACACAGTATAGTATCTATTCTTCACATAAATGGGAATGGTGGGACCCAGCTCCTATCCGGCATGAAAAGGGGACAACGTTTTCTTTTGCAGACGGCCACAGCGAGTACTGGAAATGGAAAGACCCACGTACTGTGGAGTGGGGCGCGAAAATGATGGCTTTCTCCACGCCACAGATTGGTAATCCAGATCTTACAAGGTCACAGATAGCTTGTTGGGGAGATTAGGCTATAGGCCGTAACAGATCTTGTTAAACTCATTATTGACTTTCATTTCGCCAGTATAACAGGTAAGATAGTCTGTAGAAATTATCCTTGAAAGTAATATTAGAGGGCACAGAAACAGTCTTTCTATGGAGGAATATTGATATGAAAAATCAAAGAAATGCAAAAGGAGCAGAATTTTCGCGCAGAGATTTCATCAAGACATCGGTGGCGGTATCTCTGGCAACGCTGGGGGCAGGCGCGAGCAAGGTTTATGCGGCGGGATCGGACAAGATACGTCTTGGTCTTATCGGCTGCGGCGGGCGAGGGACATACGATTCGACGAACTGTATGAGTGCGGCCGAGGGCGTTGAATTGGTGGCAATGGGTGACGGATTCAAGGACCGGCTGGATAATTCGCTCAAACAGCTCAAGAAGAATCTGGGTGAGAAGGTGAAGGTGACCGAAGACAAATGTTTTGTCGGTTTTGACGCATACAAAAAAGTGTTAGAGTGTGATGTCGATATGGTCATCCTGACGGAGCCGCCGCACTTTCGGCCGGAACATCTTAAGGCGGCGATAGAAGCGGGCAAGCATGTATTTATGGAAAAGCCGGTGGCGGTTGACCCGGTCGGCGTTCGGTCGGTGATTGCCTCGTCGGAGTTAGCGGACAAGAAGAAGCTAACGATAGTGGCCGGGACGCAGAGCAGACGTATGGCACATATAATAGCGCTAATGGCGCGAATTCATAACGGCGATATTGGCGATATTGTCGGCGGGCAGTGTGTTAGAATCGGCGGCGGGATGCTGACCTGGAGCGAGGGGACGAGGGAACGTAAGCCGGAGTGGTCGGATATGGAATGGGAACTGCGGCGGTGGCTTTTCTATACGTGGCTTTCCGGTGACTTTATCACTGAGATGCACATCCATAACCTGGATGTGATGAACTGGGCGATGGGTTCTCATCCGGTCCAGTGTATCGGTCTGGGCGGGCGAGAGGTGCGGACCGGTCCGGAATACGGTGATGTGTTTGACCACTTCTCGGTCGAGTACGAGTATCCCAATGGTGTCAGGGTCGAATATATGGGCTCGCAAATAGACGGGTGCAGCTATCGCAGCGACGAGCGAGTGGTTGGTACGAAAGGCTCGGCCCATATAGACTCCGGTAATGCTATTATCGAAGGGCAAAAACCGTTCAAGTACGACGGGCCTTCGCCCAGCCCTGTCATACGCCAGCACGCCGACCAGATTGCAGCTATTCGGCAGGGTAAGGAGCTTAATGAGGGCAAGCGCGTCGCCGAGAGCACGTTGACGACGATTATGGGCCGGATGAGCGCTTATACGGGGCGAGCGTTGAAGTGGGACTGGGCGATGAAGGCATCGAAGCTGGATCTGCGGCCGGAGAAATATGAGTTTGGCGATTTACCGGCCCGACCTGTGGCGGTTCCCGGTAAAACGAAGTTAATTTGAATCTATTTAGACTTAGAGGGATTTTATGAAACGTTATATGATTGCGATTGCAGCGCTGGTTGTAACAGCAGCCTGCAGAGCGAAGGGACGCCGATTGAGTACCGCAATATCTATATCGAACCGGTTGAATAAGCTGTGAATACACCTAAAACGTATTTTGAACTCAAACAGAACTTAAGAAGGGAGAGAGTAAGATAATGGACAAACGAAGAGGACTGACAAGAACAGAAGTTGTGGTGATAGCTTCCGTTGCATTTGTCATTTGTATTGTACTTTTAATGTTTTCGACACTAAGTAACGAGTACCCACACCCACACACGCCCACAGATTATTGTCTTAGCAACCTCAAGCAGTTGTCGCTTGCGTGGTTAATGTATGCAGATGACAACGATGGCAAGTTTGTTAATGGTATGGCAGGTATTGACCGTCAGAAAGACAGTGTCGTGATCGAAAAGGCCTGGACAGGCAAGGATTGGGCCGATGATTACAGGCAAGGAGGAACATTAGATCCAAAAAAACAAGAGGAAGCCATCAAAGACGGGGCGCTATGGCCATACGTTAAGAACATCAAAGCTTATCGTTGTCCGAAAAGCATGCCGGAAAACATACGGTCGTACTCTATAGTTGATGCTTTGAATGGCGTTCCTCAACCAAGCAATCCGATGGGTCGAGGTCCAACGGAGGTTATGGATAAGCTGATTGCAAAGGGCAGAAGACAGCTCCAGCGCCCACATATGAGAGTCGCTTTTATTTGTGTGGGCTGGGCATCTCCGGGCAGCTACGCCGTTTATTATGACAAAGAGAAATGGTGGGACCTACCTTCGGTGCGACACAGCAACATGGTAGCAGTCTCTTTTGCAGATTGCTACAGTGAATACTGGAAGTGGAAAGGTAAGGAAACAATCGAGCTTGGTAAAAGTGCGGGCCCTACACAGATTAGCCAACACGTTGAACCTAAAACGGTTGAGGGCAAGGAAGATTTGCAGAAGATGCAAAGGGCCGTGTGGGGGGAATTGGGATATACTCCAAGTGTGAGTGAGTAATACAAACGTACTTGATTATTTACCGGCCACAGACAATTAAAGGTATGGATAAGGAGCAAGAGTATGGGTGGACAGACAAGGAGAGATTTTCTCAAGATGATTGGCGCTGCAGCGGGGTCGCTTATGCTGCCGGGGATTGCGTCCGGAAAGAGAGAACGGCGCAAACCAAATGTTGTGCTTATCCTCACGGACGATCAGGGGACTATTGATTTGAACTGCTACGGGTCGAAGGACCTGTATACCCCGAATCTTGACCTTTTGGCCCGCGAGGGGACACGGTTTACGCAGTTTTACGTAGGGGCGCCGGTGTGCTCACCTTCGCGGGCGGCATTGATGACCGGCAGGTATCCCCAAAGGGCGGGCGTTCCGGGGAATGTATCATCAACGAAAGGACATGCGGGTATGCCTACGGAGCAGGTTACGATAGCGGAGATGATGAAACCGGCCGGCTATGCAACCGGGCACGTGGGTAAATGGCACTTAGGATATACGCCGGAGACAATGCCCAACGGGCAGGGTTACGATTATTCGTTCGGGCATATGGGGGGCTGTATCGATAATTACTCGCACTTTTTCTACTGGCAGGGGCCGAACCGACATGACCTGTGGCAAAACGGGGAAGAAATCTGGCGAGATGGTGAGTTCTTCGGTGAACTTATGGTCGATGAATGTAAGAAATTCATCGACGAAAATAAGAGGGAGCCATTTTTTCTTTACTGGGCGATTAATATGCCGCATTACCCGCTGCAAGGAACAGAGAAGTGGCGTAAGAAATACCGGCATCTGGATGTGCCGCGGCGAATGTATGCGGCATTTGTATCCACCGCAGATGAGATGATAGGCAATGTTGTTGCGCATCTCGAAAAGCTGGGGCTACGGGATGATACTATAATAATCTGGCTCAGCGACCACGGTCATTCGGTCGAGCAGCGAACCTTCGGCGGCGGTGGCAACTCCGGTGATTTTCGCGGTCATAAATTTACACTGTGGGAGGGAGGTATTCGCGTGCCGTGTATTATTTCGTGGCCCGGTCGTGTTCCCAAGAATACCGTTCGAGACCAGATGGCCATCAGTATTGACTGGATGCCAACAATCGCCCAGTATTGCAATATCAGACAACACGAACCCAAGATCGACGGCAAAAGTATCGTTTCCATTATAGAATCGGAAAATGCCCCATCGCCACACAAGGTGCTACACTGGGAAACGGGCAAGCACTGGGCGGTACGCGCAGGTGACTGGAAGCTGGTTCACGAGGGGCCGGCGACGGATTATAAGGGGCGAAAGATTGCCGAAGTAAAAGACTTCCTTAGTAATATGACACAAGATACAACCGAGACAAAAAATCTTGCTGAGTCTTACCCGGACGTGGTCAAACGATTGACCAAACTACATAATGAGTGGGTGCGGGAAAGACATAATCAATAGAACTGAAGGAAGTTTTTAGACCACCAACGAATGGTACATCAGGCTGTCTTACAAAGCAGATTAGCTAAATGCTTTTCGTAAGACGACGAGACTTTTTGGTATGGCGGTTTTGTAGTCTTCATTACCCTCGAATTCAAGAGAGACATAGCCTCGGAAATTGTGCCTGCGCATAATCTTTGCGATGCGGGGATAATCCAAATCGAGGGTGTACCAGAGGCCGCCGCCATAGTACATCTTCGCGTGCATAAAGACAGTGTGGGGGGCGCATTGTTCGAGCTTGTCATACGGTTCTTCGAGGAAATTGCCTGTATCGAGCAGGATTTTGAGCCAAGGAGAATCGACAGCTTTGACAATCCTTAAAAGGCCTTCGGGCGTTCGGGCCATGCCCCAGTGGTTTTCCAAACCAAGGATTATGCCACACTTTTCGGCAGCAGGCAGACATTTTTTGATACTATCAATGACCCATTTGAAGCCATCGTCATCGGTGTAGCCGGGCAGGGGTTTTTCGATGCCGCGATTCTTCATTAAATCGTCGAAGCTTTTGCTCGTTCCCCATGTGCCGGTATTGAGGCGTATGATAGGGATGCCGAGCTTGTAGGCAAGCTCGATGCACCTGATAGTGTGGTCGATATTTTTTTGTCTCTTTGCTCCGTCAGGCGAGAGGAAACCCTGATGTATAGACATGCCGCAGAGGTCGATGCCATTGATGAGGGCACAGCGTTTTAGGTTCTGCAGGTATTCGTTAGACTCACTTTCCATCTGTCTGTGCAGTATCTCGACGCCGTTAAAGCCCATCCCGGAGGCTTGTTCAATACAGGTTTCAATGGGCAGCTTCAGGTTTCTTTTGAATCGCCAGAAGGAATATGTAGAGACAGATATAGGATTTGGCTGGTGTACACGTTCAATTTGACCTGACGAACGGGCTGGTATAGCCCGGGCGGATAAGCGGGAATTTATGCTTAGGGCAGCGGCTCCAAGAGAGGTCGCCAAAAAGGTCCTGCGGTTAATTGATTTCATATTATTTCTCCTTATGTAACTTAGGCAAAAGGCTGAGTTTTAGCAGGAGTACCTGCGTTAATCTGAGCAGCTAACTGCATAAATTTCGGCGTAGTGTAATCGAAGAAGCGCTTGTAACTTTCGCAAAAATAGCTTTCCCTGCCGAAATTTTCCCTGTCAAAGGGAGCTCTGTCTTTCATGCAGCCGCCTCGACAGATGGTAAGGTGTCTGCAAACGAGGCACTTGTTGCAAAGATTCTGTTTGGCGCGGGCGAAGGCGCGTTTTTTGCTGCTGGCGGCGAGCTTTTCAATCGGTGTTTCGAAGATATTTCCCAGCCACCATTTCGGCTCTACAAAGAAATCACAGGTAAATGCATCGCCTGTATGCTCGATGACAATATACTGGCTGCACTGCCTGTCGAAAGTGCAAATCGTGTGCTTGCCGGTTACGTAGTATGAGAGTACCGAATCGAAGTCGCGAATACTTACCTTTGTCGGGCCGTATCCATACCAGCGGTCAAATATCCTGCACAGGAATTCGCCAAACTGTTCCGGGGTGATTGAGAAATCCGTGACTTTGCCTGTTGCCGGGTCAAGCTCAACGCAGGGGATGAACTGCAGAAACTTTACGCCATTTTCGATAAGAAAGTCAAATACACGTTCGGGGTGCTCGGCATTTATGTTGTTTAGCAGTGTAAGGGTATTAAATTCGACTTTATGCTCTTTACAGGTATTGATTGCCCGAAGCACTTTATCAAAAGTGCCCGCGCCTGAATGGTCGAGGCGATAGTAATCATTGAATTCTTTCGGGCCGTCGATGCTGATGCCGACAAGAAAATTGTTTTCGTGTAAAAACGGGCTCCATTTGTCGTCAATCAGGACGGCGTTGGTTTGTAATGAGTTTCCGACTTCCTGGCCGGGGCTGCCGTATTTTTTCTGCAATTCAACGACCTTCTTATAAAAATCCAGGCCCATCAAAGTAGGTTCACCCCCCTGCCATGCAAACCCGGCCAGCGGGAATTTCAGGTGCATATAGTCCTTTACGAGTTTTTCGAGGACTTCATCGCTCATCCGTTGCTTTCCCCGGCCAACTTCAGCAGCTCTGTGCTTATAGAAACAGTATTTGCAATCAAGATTGCAATCGGACCCGGACGGTTTGATTAAAAGAGTAAACGGCTGCACTATTTTCTGAGTCCCCCAAGCATTTTGCTCAGCTTTTCAACGATTGCTTTGTTCTGCGGCAATTCCGATATGTTTACGTTCTCATGGGGATCGGTGCTGTGGTCGTACAGCATTCGTGCATACGTCTTGCCGTCTTTTCTTCGCCACTCAGTGTAACGGTAGCGGTCGGTCTTGACCGAGTCACCATTATAGTATCGGCTAAAGACAGCTCGTTTCCAAGGAAGATTCGGGTTTTTCATAAGCGATACAAAACTTTTTCCATGCAAGTGTGCAGGCAGCGGCAAATCGCAAAGTTGCGAAAGAGAAGGATAGATGTCTATATATTCGGTCAAGGCGTTTGATGTAAGGGGGCCTTTTATGCCCGGAGCAGTTACGATTAAGGGCGAATGCAAAGACGTTTCAAAGTTGCAGTGTTTGCACCACAAGCCGTGTTCGCCGAGGTTCCAGCCGTGATCGCCCCAGAGCACTACGATTGTATTTTTGCGCAGGTCCAGACGGTCAAGCTCAGCCAATACCCTGCCGATCTGGGCATCCGTATAGCTAACACAGGCATAATAGCCGTGGACGAGTGTGCGGGCAAGCTCGTCGGAGAGGGGACCTTTCGGAGGTATGCCAGCATAAGCCCGAAGCTCACCCCAGTTGTGCAGGGCTGCATCGGGAGCACCTTTGGGCCTGAAGGGATTGTCGGCAAGGTCAATATTTTCTCTCTTATATAAATCCCAGTATTTTTTCGGAGCGTTGAAAGGCAGATGCGGCTTGAAAAAACCAAGAGCGAGGAAGAAAGGATTATCCATATCCGCCAATCGCCTGAGGTCGGAAATCGCCTTGTCTGCGATCATTCCATCGAAATAAGCATTGTCGGTGACATCGGCGGACTCATAAGCAGGTCCTTTGCCATCCTTACTTTTCTGGGCGAGCTTTTTGTTTTTTTCAAGCAGGTAATTCCTCCAGGGGCCCTTCGGACGCCAAGGGGATTCGCTCCAGCTATCCCTGCAATCGTTCGAATGGTGAAAGATTTTTCCGTTTGATATTGTGTGATATCCATTGTTTTTGAAGTGCTTCGGCATACTCAATGCACCGGGCAGGTCTTTCTCGGCCCATACATTGTAATTGATGAATCTGTCACGAGTGGGCCTTACACCAGTTAGAAGGCTGGCGCGTGAGGCGCCGCAGACGGGGACCTGACAATAAGAACGTGTGAAAAGGATACCCTCTGAGGCCAAACGGTCTATGTTGGGAGAGAGCATTTGTTTGTGGCCATAGCAGCCAAGCTGCGGTCGCAGGTCATCGACGGCGATGAAAAGAACGTTCGGTTTTTTGCCACCGGTTTTACCTGTGGCAAGCAGGCAAGCCGGCAGCCCCAATGCAGCAGCTCCAAGCCCTACAGCTTTTAGAAAGTCGCGCCTGTTTGAATATTCATTTGCTGCTAAACTCATTGTGGCAACAATATATCACAAATTGGCTTATTTTACCACATTTAATCACGGTGGGATTGCAGTTGCTATTACTCTCCGATTTTTAGTCTGATTCTATCAGCCGAACGGGTATGTCTTTTGGCGGTACCGGCTTCAATCGCGGCCGCTATTTGCCTGAACTTTGGTAGAGCATAATCGAAAAATTTCTTGTAGCTTTCACAAAAATAGCTTTCGCGGCTTTGGCTGTCATCGTTTAATCGGGCCCTGTCTTTCATGCACCCGCCACGGCAGATATCAAGGTAATTACATAGCAGGCACTTGTTGGACAGGTTTTGTTTAGCGCGGGCAAAAGCACGCTTCTTACTTCCAGATGCGAGCTTGTATAAAGGTGTTTCTAAAATATTGCCCAGGTACCACTTCGGCGCGACAAAGAACTCACAGGCGAAGCAGTCGCCGGTGTGCTCGACAACGACAAAACCGGCGCACCGCGGGCTGTAGGTGCAAATCGTGTGATTACCTAAACAATAATATGTAACCAAGGAGTCAAACTCACGGATGTTCAGCTTTTCTATTCCGTAATCGTACCAGCGGTCGAATATCCTGCATAAAAAATCACCGTACCGGGTCGGTGTGATTGAAAAATCCGCTATCTTACCGGTCGCAGGCTCACGCTCGACGCATGGGATAAATTGTATATATGTCAAATCATTTTCGACGAGAAAATCAAACAGCCGGTCAGGATGTTGTACACTTTTATTGTTTAGCAGGACAAGGGCACTGAATTGAACGTTATGTTTTTTGCAGGTTTTAATACCTCTTATCACTTTATCAAAAGTACCTGCACCGGAATGGTCTAAACGATAACTATCGTGAAATTCCTTCGGGCCATCGATGCTTATACCGAGAAGGAACTTATTATCGTGGAAAAATTGGCACCACTTGTCATCCAGTAATACTCCATTTGTCTGGAGTGTGTTGCTTATTTGCTGGCCGGGGCTTCCGTATTGGTTTTGCAACACGACCGCTTTTTTGAAGAAATCCAAGTCCATCAGTGTAGGCTCACCGCCCTGCCAGGCAAATCCGACAACCGGAAAATTTAGCTGCATATAATCTTTTACGAGCTTGACGAGCACCTCATCGCTCATTCGCTGCCGGCCTTTACCGAATTCGGGATTTCTATCCTTGTAAAAACAGTACTTGCAATCGATGTTGCAATCGGAGCCGGACGGTTTGATTAGAAGAGTAAACGGCTGCATTTATTATTCAGTCATTCGATGCTTTTGTAACCAGTTTTGTGCCCATTGGCGGGCCTGCCTGGAATTATGTATTTGTCCTTCGAGCTGGGCGATGTACAATTCCTGAGCCAACTGGCCCAGGGAGGGGCCGGGGACGGCTCCTAAACGAATCAGGTCGTGGCCGCTGAGCAGCGGTTTCGGGCGCAGCTCTATATCGCCGAGGTCTTTTATCCTTTTCCTCAACTTAGTTAGAGCGGTAATACCTGCCCTACCGTCAGGCCGGGCTTTTTGAATCGCTCGCTGCAACTCGTAGAGGTCCCAGAAATACGATTCGGAAAGAATCAATCTCAAGCGGCTCAGAGACATCTGTTCGTGGAGTAGTTTGCCTCTATTGGTTAGTAAGAACTTTATATGCTTGTTTTGATTTCTGCTGAGTTTAAGAATACGACATTTTTCAAGGGCAAATTCCGTCGTGCAGCCGGCGAAAAGAGAAGCTATCGCCAAGGCGAAATCAACTTTCTTCGGCAATTGGGCCAGTACATCGATAGCAAATTCGGAACGCTTACCCATAAAGCCGGGAAAAATCACCTTAGCCAAACCACTTTCAACCAGCATTGATGTCCCCACAGAACGATTGGGATTGGCCAGTATAGCTTCCAACTCTATTGCTATTCGTTCGCCGCTAATTTTATTTATTTTTTTTGCGTTTCTGCGAATTGCCGACCATGTTGCCGGCTCAATTGGAAAGCCGAGCTGAGTGGAAAAACGCACGGCCCGCAGCATTCGCAGGTAATCCTCGCCGAAGCGTTCGTTGGGTTTGCCGATGGTTCGTATCAATCTTTTTTTGAGGTCGGTTCGTCCACCTACATAATCGATTACCTTATCTTTCAAGGGGTCGTAAAACATTCCATTGATGGTAAAATCCCTTCGGCTCGCATCCTCGGCAGCGCTTGTAAATTTGACGACAGAGGGATGTCTGCCGTCGGCATAGGCGGTTTCGGTCCTGAATGTGGCCACTTCCACCTTCCGGTCTTCGAGCAAAACAATGACGACGCCAAACTTTGCTCCGACCTTTATGGTTCGTTTGAATAACTTCATGACATCGCTGGGCTGGGCATTCGTAGCAACATCATAGTCGCCGGCCTTTCGGCGCAGCAACATATCTCGGACACAGCCCCCGGCCAACAAGGCCTGGAAGCCACTGCGGCTGAGTTTCTTAACTACTTTGATAGCTGCCTGTCTATTTGTCATTCGCTTCTCTTTGCAATATAGTTACGGCCATAGTGCCCCATTTGCGTCTGTCAATTATATGGAAATCGTTATATCTATCCAACAGCTCTATATACTCGCTCGTTCTGACCACGACAATTGCATCAGGTGAGGCCTGCTGCTGCAAAACATCCATCAATCTGTCCAAAGGAGAATCCCTGCCGACATCACTGGTACGAGCATAGGGCGGATCGACAAAGACAAGGTTATAACCCTGCTCGTTAACCGGCGCACCCACACTGAACGCATTGGCCCTTATGACCTTCGATTCCTTAACAAAGCCGACTTTTTCGATATTTTTTTTCAGGGTCGCGATAATCCTGGGGTCCTGCTCGACGAAAGTTACAAATTCAGCCCCCCTGCTCAAAGCCTCAAGGCCCAAAGAGCCGACACCGGAGAACAAATCAGCTATTGTTTTGCCAGCCGGCAGGTTATATTTGTAAAGGATACTGAAAAGCGACTCCTTGACCCTGTCTGTGATAGGCCGGGATACCTGCGTTTTAGGGCTAAACAATTTCATTCCTCTTTTTGTGCCGGCTATGATTCTCATGGCACTACAATATACCTTAACAAATTGTTTTGAGCGAGAGATTTTGCTCCGCAATCTCACTATCAAAATGACATAAAATGCGGTATCAAATCAAGAGGGCTTGCATTTGTACGGCACACTTGCGGAATTTATCGGCGGGCAGTGTTACGGTTTCCCATTTGGGGCTGCGGCGTTTCATAAATCTGCAGTAGTCGTCCAATCCGACGCAAAAGAATATATACCTGTTCCCGTCAAAATCATAGAAATCTCTGCCGTCAAAATCAACATCGATGTTTTCAATCTTGTAGGCAAAAACAAAGACGGCCTGATGGTCCGGGCCGAAGACTTTCTGCCAGTGGGTCAGGCCGTCGATATCCTCGGTGGTGACCCAACATTCGAGTCCTGTTAATTTGGCCATGCTTGTACCCTTAAACGTTCTTCCCTTTACCTCCGCAATTATTATTTGACCGTTGGGTAGATACAATAAAAAATCGAAGGTTTTAATCCTGGAATGAGCGAAAGTGGCCCGCTTTTGCTCGTCAACAGCCGTGTATTGAATGTGATTGTCCCTCAACCAGTTTTCGAAGGCCCGCTCGTAATGGTTTGGAGCAAAATCTTTCATTTCAACTCCGACCAACCGGTCCTATCACTTTCCTGATAAAAAGCTCAGGCAATATCAAACTAAGACTTCAACTTAGAGAGAAACTCCTCGATATTCACAAGTTCCTGCTCGCCCGTGGCCATATCTTTGACAACCAAATTATTCTCTTTAAATTCCTCGCCAATAATGATACATTTCTCGGCATTCTTTTCCGAGGCCTGTTTTAGCTGTTTAGCCAAGCTGGTGAATTTATAACTGAGATCGACATTGCGGTCATTCTTTCGGAGAATCCTTGCAAATCGTGCAGCTACCTCGAACGGTGTTGACTTGTGTTCATCCTCAAACGCCATTATACTAGGTACATAGGCAACAAAGAAGTCAAGCCCTCTTTTTGACAGTTGAACCTCGAGCAAGCCCTTTTCTCTAAGCAGAATTTCCAGAACACAGTCACCCATCCCCATTCCAGTCGCCGGGATAGGTGGACCACCAAAATCCTTAAGCAGATTATCATAGCGACCACCAGCAGCAACAGCTCGAAGCTCACTGGCCTTATCGTAAATCTCAAATACAATGCCAGTGTAATAAGCCAAGCCCCGAACAATAGACGGATCAAACCTGTAATAATCACCAATTCCCATTCTGTTTAGATAGTGCATTAAATTTACAATTTCATCGAATTCTTCAAGACGCCCAAACATACCCTCAATCTGCTGGATGTTCTCAAGCTCCATAAATACCTGGACTTTACGCACCATTTCCGAATCTTCAAGTAGTTCAATCAGCATTTCTTCAAAAGCATTGGCTGGCAGTCTATTTCTTTTATCAAGGATAGAATATAAAAACTCCAGACTTTCCGCAGGGATCCCAATCTCATTTAGCACTGCTGCCAGCATTTTTCTGCTGGATATTTTCACAACGATATCATCCGGCGTCAGCCCTACATCCTCCAGATAATCCAAAGTTGTAAGTATCACTTCGGCGTCGGCGAGGACGTCGTCGACGCCGATTATGTCGATATTCCACTGGAAGAACTCGCGGAGGCGACCTTTTTGTGGGCGCTCGGCGCGGAACAATCTGGGGACCGAGAACCATTTTATCGGTTTGGGCAGTGAATTGATTTGCTGGTTAACCATTCTTGCCAGAGTAGGTGTAATTTCCGGCCTAAGTGCCAGGTCCCTTCCGCCCCTGTCTTTCAGTGAGAAAAGCTGATCGACAATTTCGTCGCCGCTTTTTATCTGAAACATCTTCAAATATTCAAATATGGGGCCATCGTATTCTTCGAAGCCGTTGCGAACAGAGACTTTTTTCCAGCCGTCAATTATCCAGTTTCGGCGGGCCATATCCGGCGGATAAAAATCCCTCGTTCCCTTTACCGGCTGTATTTTCACGTCTTTGCCTTTTTCCTTGCTTTCTTCTTTTCGGTTGCGTTGTTGTCGAATTTTATCTTTATATATTCTTCCATTTGCTTATCGCTGGTAAAGTGTAACTCGTAGTCATATTCACCCTCCACGAAGTCGCAGTCGGCGTGACGGTATCCTCTGCAAATTCTTGGCCTTTTAAGGTAAATCCTGCAGCGATTGTCTTTTTCTGAGAGGTGTTTGCACTTGTTTTTAATGTTTATATACCAATCACCATCCTCTACGAAAACCGTTATATCTTTATGGCAGAGAAACCACCTTATATCATCGTAATCACCTTTATCCTCCGGCGTATCAATCGGCAATGCAAAATACCGGCAACACAATCCCGTACACTCATCACACTGACTCTTTTTGGCCATTACAATAGACTCCAAATACAATATATACTATATGCTAAATGTCAAACACTTATACGACTTTCACGGACCGCTGTCAAGAAACGGAAGCCCAGAGTGCCTGACTTATCAGTTTAACCACCTGAAAAATGTAATAGATTAAGAGGCAAAACAATGCAAATTAACAAGACAAGGACCGACTGTCAGCCCATTGCGATCCATCCGAGACTTTACGAGATGCCGATAATATGCTCGATAGGGAAACAATCGTCTGATAATCAGGACCTGTAAAGGGCCTTGAAAAACCTCACACAAACCTCTGGAAAGGATTATACCAAAAAAAAGCATTGACTTAACCACCCTACATATGTTAAAATAAACAAGGTAACCAGACTTTATAGATATGGTTATATGGTAAATTAGTGGAACAAAAGGTGGGTTTTACGCATATTATAAATATGTGAATGTCCGATAACCAGCTTTGGAGGCTGTAAATACTTGTATTAAATGGACTTAGCAATTTTGTTTCATTAACTGCTAAGCAGCCTAACAGTAAGGCTAATATGCTTGAAAGTAAATCAGCAGAACAGATATCACAATATGGAACCGGCAAGGTCGAGGTGGTCCACGGCCCATCCGAGCAGAAATCCGGCTCACGCGCTCACCAAAGTAATGTGAGCGTTGTGGAAAAGCCAGCCCGGCCCAAGCCGGTCGATCGTACCCTATTCTGCCGTCATGAGATAAAGTACCGAATCTATGAGTCACAGGCTGCGGCAGTCGAGGAATTCATCCGGCCATACCTGCAACTGGACCGTTACAGCAAATTACGACGGGACAAGCAATATCCGATTGTGAGTCTATATCTGGATTCAAATAATTTGCTGCTGTGCAAGCAAACCCTGAGGGGGCATAAAAATCGCTTCAAGCTGCGGATCCGAAGTTATACAGATGAGCCCGGCTATCCCCGCTTTTTTGAGATAAAACGCCGGATGAACACCATTATCATCAAGAACCGAGCGAGGGTTCGAGATGAGGACGTAGTAACGTTACTTTCAGGCAGGGCCTTGCCACCGCAAGATTATAGCACCGACGAGAAAACACTCAACCAGTTTCAGTTGTATATGGACAGTATTAAAGCCAGACCCATGATTCTGATCCGCTACAAGCGTCAAGCTTATGAAGACACTTCACAAAACAGGGTAAGGGTAACATTCGATCGAGAACTATGCTATAAAGTAACAAGAGAACCCAAGGTATTGCTAAACGGCCAAGGCTGGCAGGAAAATCCCATATCCAGGGGCGGTGTGATACTGGAGATTAAGTTTACGGCTCGTTATCCGGCCTGGTTAAGCCGGCTGGTCAGTTGTTTAAACCTGCGTCAGGATTCATTTTCGAAATATGCAACTTCGGTAACGAACGCATGTTCACTTGGATTCTGCTCGCCACAATTATCGGTGTAGTAAAAATGGAAAAATTTATAGACAGTTTTAGAGACCTGGAAGTAACGCCTTTGACGGGAGGAGCTTTTAATCCCGAGAGCATCCTTCTGTCACTATTGCTTGCGTTTATTCTGGGCCAGGTTATAGCATGGGTTTATTATGCCACTCACAGCGGTCTGTCTTACTCAAGGTCCTTTGTACAGGCATTGATTTTAATCACCGTCGTGGTGGCAATGGTTATGGCGGTCATCGGTAACAATATCATTACCGCCGTCGGGCTGATGGGGGCTTTAGCGCTTATACGTTTCCGAAACATTATCAAGGATACTCGCGACATAGCTTTTATTTTCTGCTCTCTGGTCATAGGTATGGCGACAGGCTCCCAACGCTACGCCACTGCTATAGTCGGTACGGCCGTTCTGAGTTTGATAGCACTATACCTGTATGCGACGAGCTTTGGCACTCACGAGCCGCACAATGGCTTCCTGCGTTTTACTCTTCGAGGCCATATTGGACCAAAACACCCGATTCCGGGTATTTTGAAGCGATTCTGCGGTACCTTTACACTCATTTCATCGCAGGAGAGCGGATTTGGCAGTCCCGTGGTTGAATACGCTTACCAACTAATGATACGAAATTCGGAAAAAAATGAGATAATGCTTTCCGAGCTGAATAAAGTAGAGGGCATTGAGAATATCAGCCTGACAATGCAGGAACAGTTACTGGAGGTTTAGATAAGGAATGGGAAGAATGAGGTTGCGAAACAGTCGTTTATTTTTACGCGTTTTGCCCGTGTTAGTATGGTTGGGGGCAGTAGCGAGCGTGGTCGGGTTGTTTCACCGTCGTTCAGCGCGTTTTGAAATTGTGGGCATAGCTCAGCCGCAGGTACGTCAAGTTGCAGCTACGTGCGATGGCCGCTTGATAAGTGTTCCCGTGCAACTTTTTGACAAGGTCAAGAAGGACGACGTCGTGGCTGAACTTACCGCCGTACTCGATGATGAACACATAGATGCCAAGGTTAAGACTATCGAAGCACAAATGGACCACGTAGAGGCTCAGTTGAGAGAACTGCGACGGAACTATGAAGCAGAGATAATCAATAGAAGGTCGGAATGGTGGGCCGAAATGCGGGCATTTACCGCCGACGTAGTCACATCAAGGCTCCGAATTTTTGAGCTTAATGCAACGATTGAACACGACAAGACGATATCAGCTAATCAGGACCATGAGATCCGGGCCTTTACTTATGACAACCAGAATGTTTTGGATACGGATATTAAAAAACGCAATGAGCTGAAAACCATGAAAAACAATCACGTCACGCTGGATAAAAAAATTAAAGAAAATGAAAAGCTGCTCGCAAAATACCAAAAAGAGCTGGACGATGCGATGTCCCGAAAAGAAGTATACGATGTGAATTTTCTTCCGGCTTTCGGGACCGAGCCCAACGAGGCCCAGGATGTCATACGCAAAGCAAAGATAGTTTTACAGCGGCAGATGGAAGAATTACTGGCAAGACGCGAGAAGCTCGTTCTAAGAGCCCCGTGCGATGGGTATATAAGCCAAATTCCGAGCAGGCCCGGCGAGGCGATTATGCAGGGAGCGGAGATACTCAGGATAGCAGAAGAAAATACCCGTGTGATAATCGCCTATGCCGACGAAGGCGTGGTGGGTGAACTTGCAACAGGGAAAGAGGTCGAAATCGTCAAAGACAGCGAACCGGAACAGATTGCATGGTCTCAGATAACATACATTGGGCCGGCTGTTGAGCAACTACCGCAGAGATTGTGGCGGAATCCCAATTTTCCACAATGGGGTCGGCCTATGCTGATTGATATTCCACCGGGTATGACGCTGATTCCGGGTGAATTGGTTGGGATAAGAGGATTGTAGCTCCATCATTAAAGCGGTGGCAAAACCCAAAGGCGCCATAAAATCCGGAAACCTCCAGAGACACACAGAAAACATATCACTTTTTATCCTGTTAAGAAGAGGTATAGACTTGCCGCTGGTTATCCCAGGAAATCAACGACAGGAACAGCCATTAAGATAAGATAATAAGCATCCGACAGATGATATTTGATTTATTCGATAGCTTTAGGTGGGGCCAGTTTTTCCAATAACATGTCAAGTGTTTCAGTTATATCAACTTCCTCTTCTCCGGTTTTCCCTGCTCTGGTTTTCTCAACCTCGGTTTTCTCGAACTCACCTTTCTCAATCCTGGTTTTCTCGGGTTCCGGGGAGGTAAACGCCGTCTCACCCAGCAGCTTTTTCTCGTCTTCCGAAAGCGCAGGCTCAGTAATGATTCTGGTAGTTATAAATACGATAAGCTCATTAATAACCTGCGATTCGGTCTCAGAGATGAACAGGCCACCCACAAGCGGCATGTCGGCAAGCACGGGCACTTTTGAAACACCTTTCGTAACCTCCCTTTTACGAAGGCCTCCTATTACGATAGTCTGGCCGTCTTTTATCATGGCTTTTGTATCCGCGAAGCGATTGTCAATAGTCGGTAAACCCCTCAGGTCCTGGCTAACCAACACGCTGAATTCGGGTACAATATGTAATCTGAGCATCCCATCCCTGGCGATATGCGGTGTAACCTTAAGGTCAACGCCGACTTTTTTGAAATCCGTATATGTTATAGGGTCTTCCCTGACCACTTCCCTTAACCCCCTATAGGGAATTTCACGCACTATCTCGAAGTTGGCGGTTTCATTGTCGAGCACAAGGATTCGCGGATTGGCAAGAAGCCTGGCCTCTATTTGACTGTGGAGAATGGACAAGACAAAGTCTAAATCGATGGCATCATTTAGAACGCTGAAGCTTAGAGTGCCGCCCTCAACCCGGTCAAATGAGCCGCCTACAAAGGGTTTCCTTCTCCAGTCGGTCGCAATTCCGGGCTCAAACCACGTGGTCTCAGTGTCGGTTCTGCCGAATTCTTCTAACGACTGAGTCTCTCCTCTTTCAGCAACACCCCAGGATTCGGTAACACCGGCATATTTTTCACCCCAAGGATAATTAGCAGGGGTTCCCCACTGCACTTCTTTTCTAAACTCTTTGTAAGTACTGGTTTCCGGTCCAACTTCAGTCTCGACCACTTCCCTCGGAGAGGGATAGCGTGTGCCCGTGTAAGGAGCATTACGTCCTAAATGCCACTTTGGGTCTAATTCGAAACCTTCCTTTGTGGTTACATCGTAAATTCTTACCTCAACCAGTACCTGATCTGTTATGCGGTCTATTTCCTCGATGTATCTGTCAATGGCTTTGATTTTTTCTTCGGTATCAGTAACCATTATATGGCTGGTGCCCCTGTTGTATCCAATTTCGCCCTTACTTGATTTGAATTTATCCAAAGTTACATATAATTCATTAGCATCTGCATAGGTAATTTGATAAATCCTCGTGAGCTGCTGCTCTTTCAGCTCAAACATCTCGGGAAGCGGCATGACCCTAATCATATTTTCAGTAGCTATATAAGTACAATTATACGCGGAAAGAATATTGGCCAAAGCTTCTTCGAGAGGGGCGTCAGTTATTTTGACAGTAACATCAGCAGTCACTTTCGGGCTCTTGATGATGTCAATCTTCGCCTGGTCGGCCAAATCCATCAGCACTTTCTCGATGGGTGAGTTTACACAAGTGAGTGTAACCGGCGTTCGAAGCTTCTCCCTGGCCGAGACCGTTCGCTCATCCAGGATAGAAGCCTGTCCGGCCCAGACAGTTAAAGGCGTGATAAATAATAGAATTATCAGGAATGCCCAAAAACAATTTCGACGGTATTTTTCTGCTTTTTTCCCCATGACAACATCTTTCCTAACATAGTACTTGCCGGTATCAGCGTTTACGATGCTTACTTTTACTCATCCAGCCCGGCGGTCATACTAAAACCAATTTTTAACAATCCCTTTCATTGCCGATGAATCTATTCGCCTGACGGCTCCAGCTTTTTCAATAACATTTCAAGCGTCTCTGTTATGTCTTCTTTCCCGGTTTTGGCCCTGTCAAGCTCAGTTTTCTCGAGCTCACCTTTCTCAATCCTGGTTTTCTCGAACACCGGAGTAGTAAACTCCGTCTTATCCAGCAGTTTTTTCTCGCTTTCTGAAAGTGCGGGCTCGGTAATGATTCTGGTCGTTATAAATACGATAAGCTCATTAACCACTTTCGATTCGGTTTCAGAGATGAACAGGCCACCCACAAGCGGCATATCACCAAGCACCGGAACTTTGGCAATATCTTTTGTAATCTCTCTTCTGCGGAGGCCGCCTATTGCAATAGTCTGGCCGTCTTTTATCATGGCCTTTGTATTCATGCGGCGTGCGTCAACAACCGGCGCAGCAGGTCTGCCATGCAACTCATCAAGGCGACTTTCAATGGTACCCTGGCTTACCAGCACACTAAATTGAGGCACAATATGCAATCTTACTAACCCATCTCTTGCTATATGCGGAGTAACCTTAAGGTCAACACCGGTATTCTTAAATGCCGTAAAATCGATGGGGTCCTCTCTGCCTACCTGCCTGAATTCCTTATAGGGGATCTCGCGTCCAATCCTGAAGTTGGCAGTCTCATTATCGAGCACGAGGACGCGTGGATTTGCAAGAAGCCTGGCATCAACCTGACTGTGTAGAATTGACAAAACAAAATCCAAATCGATTGCATCGTTTAGAACACTGACGCTTAGACTGCCACCTTCAATACGGTCAAATGCACCGCCCACGAAGGGTTTCCTGCGCCTGTCACCCATTTTCCCGTAGTCAATATACCTGGTCTCAGTCTCGGTCCTGCCGGGTTCTACAGTCGACTGCTCTTCATGCCTTTCATACATAGAAAATTGTCTATTATCATCAATAGGTATAGTGTGAGCTTCAGGATATTCCAGCGGATTGCCCCACTGCTCTTCAAATCTATCTTCTGTGTAATCGGTGGTCTCCGGTCCGATTACTTTTTCGGTTATTTCCCTCGGAGACCGGAATGTACCGGGAGTATAGGGCGCATTGCGTCCTAAATGCCACTGAGGGTCTAATTCGAATCCTTCGTTGGTGGTCACATCGTAGATTCTTACCTCGATAAGAACCTGCTGTGTTATACGGTCTATCCGCTCAATAAATTTGTCGATGGCTTTCATTTTGTCTTCGGTATCAGTAACCATTACGTGGCTGGTCCCCCTGTTGATAGCCACTTCGCCCTTACCTGAGACGAATTCGTCCAAAGCAAAGTAAACCTGATTGGGATCTGCATAAGTGATTTTATAAATTTTCGTGACCAGTTCCTCTTTCAGCTCAGACAACTCAGGAAGCGGCAGGACCCTGACCATATTTTCAGTGGTTATGTATGTATAACCATACGCAGCGAGAATATTTGTCAGGGCTTCTTCGAGAGGCACATCGGTCACTTTGACCGTAATATTATCGACAACATTGGGGCCTTTGATGATGTCTATATTCACCTTGTCGGCCAAATCTATCAGGACTTTCTCGATGGGCGAGTCCACACAACTGTACGAAACCCTTGTTCGAAGCTTCTGCTTCGCCGCTTCTGAGACCTGCACGGCATCGACGGTTAGAGGCAAAATAAGGATTAAAATTATCCAAAAACCCCAAATACAGATTTTACTATACTTTTCTATCGTTTCATACATGATAACTTCTTCCCTAATATAGCATTTGCCCTCCCTGGCGGTTACAATGCGACTGTTTTCTTACGGTCGCAGGAAGGAGACTCCACCGAAGATTCTAATCTGACATTTCGAAAAAACGGGTGCTTCATCACCACTGGTGTGGTCTCTGCCCTGTTTCCTCAACTAATATAAACTAATTCCAAGATAAATTGTAGCACATCCGGCGTTTAGAATCAAGAAAAATCCACCCACAAGTCAGATGCAGCACCCCAAAAAAAGCGTATTCAATTACAAGAGGCTTGTATTTCATATCAAAAAATGGTATTATGGGACAGTACGATGATTTCTGCGCAGGGGGAAGGCAACAGCGAGGTTTTTTTGAGAAAGGAATTTAGCAATATAGTACCGGACAAGAAAACCGGGATTGAAATGGTGTTAAAATGAAGGTTAAAAGCCAAATCTTGTTCTTTATATTGATATACATCTTGCCGGCGTTTTGCACTTTGGCTCAAAATAAAGTTTACGCGGCAGCTCGTGCAGAGCATTACGCAGAACCTGAAGAAATTCTCATTTATCGTGGAATGAGCGACGCTTCCGCAGCCGTTGCCATTGACAAAGGCATGTTCATCGTGGCCGATGATGAAAATAACGTGCTTAGGGTATATAAAATTAACGGCCCTGATCTCCCGGTTTTTCGCTATGATCTGACACAGTTTCTTAAGATTTATCCGGAACATCCGGAAGCCGATATAGAGGGAGCAACGATGATCGGCAATACCATTTACTGGATCAGCTCGCACGGCAGAAACAAGGACGGGAAAATGCGGCCGAACCGATATCGTTTTTTTGCCACATCGGTAAAAGTCGAAAACGGTAATGTTACCATCCAGCCCGTAGGTATCCCACGACTAACCCTTATCCACAGTCTTGTTGAAACCACGTCTGCGCGCATGCTAAGATTAGCAGAGGCCACGAGGTTTGACGCATTGAACATGACAAAACAAGAGCGTAAAATCCTTGCGCCTAAAATAGCCGGGCTTAATATTGAGGGGCTTTGTTCTTCTCCCGACGGTAAAACAATCTATATCGGATTCAGGAATCCCCGGCCTTACAATAAAGTAAGCTGGCGTGCACAAGCGATTGTCGTGCCGCTGAATAATCCCAAGCAAGTCATTGAAAAGGGATATCCGCCTGTTTTTGGTGACCCAATCCTGTGGGACCTGGGAGAACTGGGTATACGAAGTATGGAGTATTCTCATTTTCATAAGGCATACTTTATTATCGCCGGCCCTCATAACGAAGGGCCGGGATTTGCCTTATATCGCTGGTCGGGGGAAAAAGAGCAACCGGCGGTCCTCGTGAAGAAATTAAGTTTCTCTCAAAGCAGTTTCGGTCCCGAGGCACTGGTCAGTTTCAATAATTCTGACAAGTTCCTGCTGCTAAGTGATGACGGCAGCTTAGTCATCAAAGTCTTGAGTCCAAGTGAATGCCTGGAGGGGGAATTGAGTGAAGACGGGACGTGCCTGAACAAGTACCTGTCCAACCAGAACAAAAAAACTTTTAGAGGAACCTGGCTGACTCCATAGTACTGCCAAAAGGCCGGCTTACAGTCAATGGAGTTTTTTTCAGGTGGACGCCGACAACTTTCAACAACAGGCAGTTGTTTAGAATATTCTGCGAGAATCATCGCAGTTTAACTGCGGTTTTCCCCTCTCTTTTGCCTGATGGCTTTTTCGATAGCTCCGGGTAAAACCTTCAGGTAATTTCTTTCTATGTCCTTTATCAAAGAATCACAGACATGGACTTTTGGCGAATTTATTACAACTCCCTCGGTTCCGGTGATGACAATTATTGGAGTATTGTTTACGAAATCGAGTATGTCGAATGATGTGCCATCTCCGAGCGAGTAATCAGTAATTATAACGTCAAAGGCTTCGCGGCCCAATATACTCCTAGCCTCTGAAATAGAGGCAGCGATCGTGCACGCGTATGGCAGGTCCTGGTCCTTAATCAAACGAATAAAGGCCTTTTGGTCAACCTCATTGTCCTCAATCAGCAAAATCGTATGTTTTTTTTGTTCTATAGTCGAATTATCCATTCGGCAATTCACTTAAAATTCCTAACGGTGCAACTGTTCCGACAGCTTCCGCAGATTTTGCATAACCAGCAAAAGCCGGTTTAATGATTTCATCAGAATTTTTGGCATTCCCTAATGTCACTGCATCTCCTCTGTTATTTTCAACTAACAATATTGGCTTCAAGTTTCGCCTGTTTACCCCCCGCTTTAATTTCCTGCTTCGGCAATGTAAAGAAGAATGTACTTCCTTCTTTGAGCCTTGACTCGATCCAGATATTTCCCCCATATGATTCTACGATTTTCTTTACAATGGTAAGGCCGACCCCGGTACTTTCAAATTCATCACGTGGTGATAGTGTCTGGAATATTCGGAAGACCCGTTCGAAGTGTTTCTCTTCGATTCCAGGCCCGTTATCAGCAACACTAAATTTCCAGAAGCCATCCTCTTCGACACAGCCAATCCTAATCCGGCCCTGTGGTTTATCCATATACTTTACGGCGTTGCTCAGCAGATTTTGGAAAATCTGAGTCATACGGACTTCTTCACATTCAATTTCAGGCAGTTCATTTTCAACAGTAATTTCAATGTTTTCCGGCGGCGCGACCGTATCAATAACTTCCACAACAAGGTCATTGAGGTTGACCTTGACCTTTTCTTCTTTAATACGTCCAATCCTGGAATATTGAAGCACGCCATCAATCAGGTCGTGCATTCGCTGCACCCGGCTTGAAAGCATATCCATTTGCTCCCTGCCGTTGTCATCGAGTTTATCGGCATAATCAGATGCCAACCAATCCGTAAGGGTTTTGATTCCGCGAAGCGGCGCCTTCAAATCGTGCGAGACAATATATGCAAAATCCTTCAGTTCCTGATTGACACTCTCAACTTCTTCGAGAAGCTCGTTCTGCTCTCTTTCTGCCAGCTTGCGATCAGTAATGTCTACAAAACTCTCAACAAGGTAATCTCGCCCATGTACTCTCATAGTAGTTACGGTCTTCAATATGGGGATTTCACTGCCATCAGGTCTCATCAACACATGCTCCGAACCGTCAACAATGTGGCCCAAGTCTGTTATTGGACACTTGCCTTCTTCAGCAGAACAGGTAAATTTGTGGCATACTTTACCAACAATATCTTCTTTGGGCAGGCCGACAATTGCCTCTGCAATAGGATTTGCATCAATGATTTTATGGCTCTTGGCATCGATGATAAGCACACCGGTCAAAATAGAATCGAGAATCGTCTTTAAGCGCTGCTCACTTAAACGCAGTTCCTCCTCGGCCAGTTTTCGTTCGGTGATATCGAAAAAGGCACCATCTGCATATTTCACACCATCCTTTTCATAGGCTCCGATCGACCTGTCCTGAACCCATATCCATTCTCCGTCTTTCCTTCTGATTCTGTATTCAAGGTCGAGCTGTTGTCCTTTTTTAAATATATCCTTATAAGACTGCTTGACTTCTCCAATGTCATCGGGGTGAACCCTTCCAAACCAGAGCTTATAACCTTCTTTATAAATCTCTTCAGGGCTGTAGCCAAATATACCGGTTATGTTGTCACTGATAAAAACGGTGTTGCCTTTTTCATCGGATGTCCAAACGACATCAGGAATATTTACAAGCAGTGAACGATACTTTGCCTCGCTTTCCTTCAATGCCTCCTCGGCCTGTTTTCGCTCGGTGACATCGCGTGCGGTCGCTATTATATAGTCTTTCTTCTCATGCTTTACGAACTTTAGACCGGTTTCAACACAAAAAGTAGTTCCGTTCTTGCGGCGGTGCTCGCCCTGTATAACCAAATCCATCCTGTTTTTGAGCTTGTTGACGTGCTTCTGCCATGTAGAATCATCAGGTATGGATTGATCCACGTTTTTGACAACCATAGAGAGCAATTCTTCGCGGGTGTATCCGAGACTCTCACATGCTCTGTCGTTTACATCCAGGAAACGGCCCCACTCCGGCTCTATCACAAAGATGCTGTCGTTCGACCTGTCTATCAGATTTCTGAATAATCGCAGCGTTTCCGCCGCCTTTTTACGTTCTGCGGTTCTGCCCAGACGTACAGCTACCGCATCCAACATACTCCGTTCTTCCTGAAGGAAAGGAGTCTGACCACTTTCTGTTTCTTCTCCCAACCAATAAACCTCAATTTCTCCAGTTTTCTCTCCTCGCACATTGATCGGAGCATACTGACGAAATCGGCTTTTTCTGAAATTATCCGCTTTATACTGTATCCCTTCGAAAGTGATTCTTACCGAAATCATATCAGGGGAATGATATGCGTTGCGAATCAAATCGGGTGTTTCCTGAAGAATTTCCTCCAATGGTATCTTTTGCTTTTCAATAAGCTTTGACAGCCCATAAAGACACTGGAGTTCCTTAATATGCTGACGTAATTTTGTGTGGGTTTCGGAACGCTGCTCAATCTCTTCCTGGAGCTTCTCATTGGTCGATGATAATTCTACGGTGCGTTCCCGCACCTTTTTTTCAAGCTGTTTATGTGAATCCTTCAGATTTGCATGTGATTGTTTTAAATCCGTGCACATTTTATGAAAGGTCCGAGAGAGTTGTCCGATTTCGTCCCTTGTATCCATTGCAACTTTATAATCCAGATTTCCCCGGCCTATTATTTCAGCCCCCACCTGTAACTTGCGGATTGGCCTGGAGATCACTCTTGACAAAAAGACCCCTATAAGCCATGCGCCTATGGGCACTAAAGCCATGATAAAAACAAATACAAGCCGTATTATGACTAACGACGCCAATGCCTCTTTCTTATCTATCTCTGAACAAAGATACCACTGCATCTGGGGTATATACACATGTGTCCCCAGGACCGTTGCGCCTCTGTAGCTGTGAAAAGGATTCAGTTTATGTTTTCGAGATACGAGTTTCTTGTCCTTATCTAACAGACTGTGACCCACATTTACTATGTCCACCTTCTGCTTTAGGAATGTATCCTCCCTGAATCTTGAAGGCGTTATCATATAGCCTTCTTTGTTTACAATAAAGATTTCACCCGTCTTGCCAAGGCCGGTTCTATCACAGGCTATATTGCTCAAACCCATTAAATCAGATCTTGCAACAAGCACACCCAACCACTGTCCTGTCTTATCATCCAATACAGGAGCAGATATGGCAATCGATCTCCTTTTCGTTGTTGTAGAATAGTAGGCATCTTTGATATAAGATATTTCTCTGGCACCCAAAAAGTAGTCATCAGTCGACTTGTCCAAGCCGATATTGCTTTCCTCGGTAGACAAAACAATCTTACCATCCCGATTCAGGACAAATATTTCGTAGAAATCCCCATCTGTTTGAATGAACTCCGCTACCACCAAGCCCGCTTCTCTTGTTAGAACCGTGGAATTTGGCTCTTTATTCTTAAACGCATCAAGCACATTTTCCACTACAGCCGAATCAGCCATTATTTCCACTTTCCTCTTATGCTCTTTTAGGTACGTCTCTATGTGGTGTGCCCTTGACTGAACCGTTGTCTCCAAATGAGCATTTATTCTACCTTCCAGACTCTTCTTTGCGGTAATATAAAAAACAGGTGCCGCAATACTCGTAAGAGCAACGGCTGTTAAAAGAAATGAAAGGCTTATTTTGTTGGCTATTTTCATGCTGTCTGCTCTCTAATTCTTGCTGGGCACGATACCTGAATTACACATAGAAGGTTGCTGATTTCATTAAGAAGATTATCGGCATATGAAAAATGTGATTTAATTAAAATCCTGTTTCCCGGCACAATACTACGAATTTCCCTCGTATTGTTCAGCGATGCAACCAACTATCGATAAAGAAGTTATATGTCGCCACAGGCAAATACTGCAATAGCGCCGGTAGTTTATGAGGTAATATTGACTCTATGACGGCCAAAGAGTAAACTCTCAGTGGTTGTCGAAGTATGTAGGTTGCAACGATTATTGCCGGAAATCATCAAAGTACTTTTGAAAAGGATGCTAATTTTCCGATAATTTGAGAAAGATCCTATAGAGCCTTATTATGCAAAGAGGAATTGCCACATTCACTCTTGATTATGGTATCTGCCCCAAGTGGTTATTTTCCAAGATGGTGAAATTAGGGCGGGAAATGACCAGGGTCCTTGTGGCTGAGTTTGGACCGGATGAGTTTGTGCGCAGGATCGCAGACCCGGTCTGGTTTCAATCTTTAGGGACGGTGCTCGCATTCGACTGGAACGCTTCGGGTCTGACAACGATATTGACCGCCGCACTAAAAGAGGCAATTCGGCACCAGGAAGAAGAACTGGGCGTTTTTATCTGTGGCGGCAAAGGCAAGACCTCGCGTAAAACGCCACAAGAAATTACCAACTGGGCAGATAAACTGAGTTTACCGGGTGAGTGTGCCGACAACCTTGTCTATAATTCCCGGATGAGCGCCAAGGTGGACAACTCGCTTGTTCAGGATGGCTACCAGATTTATCACCACAGCTTTTTCTTTTCTAAAAACGGCAGCTGGGCAGTGGTCCAGCAGGGTATGAACCAAATGAACGTGTCCGCCCGTCGTTATCACTGGTTTTCTGAGAATATTGAAGACCTTGTCTGCGAACCCCATACCGGCATCGTCACTGCGGCAAAACGTCAGCCGTCATTAAATCTCACTGCGCGAGACAGTGAAAATACACGAGATCTAAGCGTAGAATTTGTTTCGTCAGGATACCAACAACTGATGAAAGACATTCAAATCCTGCGGAAGCACTCATCCAATCTAAGTAAGATGGTCAGCGTCAAACACAAGGGGCAACAACTGACTTTGCTACAATTAGAAGATACGGAATTCAGGGTCCATCCGGTGGTCTGTGAAGATTTTTCCCGAAGCCGTTACCTTGAAAAGATTCTTCACCTACTCTGCGACAGACAGCCGGAAAGTTATGAACACCTTGTGGCTTTTAAGGGAGTGGGGCCGAAGACAGTTCGAGCACTGGCGTTGGTTGCAGAAGTAATTTACGGGGCCAAGCCTTCTTATGAGGATCCTGCCCGCTATTCATTCGCCCACGGCGGTAAAGATGGAATCCCCTACCCTGTCGACCGAGATACATACGATAAAACAATAGCAACGATGGTCCAAGCTGTCCGACGAAGTCATATAAGTCCCTATGAAAAGGACAGATCAATTCGCAGAGTCACGAGCATCAACTTATAAATCGTTGTCCCTGAATAAGAATTTTAATTCAGGAAATGTCTGTAATCATCCTTCTGAGCAACATTGTCGTTCAAATTTTGAACGCAGAGGATGCACATAAAATTAGTTGGAATCTTAGAGCTGATTACAGTATTATTAAGGCAAGATGTTTTTTGGAACTGATATTAAATTATAAAGGAGGCCACTGATGAGACTTATCTCAAGGCGAGAATTCGTAAAAGGCTCGGTAGCTGCCGGCGTTACACTTGCAATCCCTTTCTCCCGTGTGCGTGGTGCCAACGATGACATCCGCGTAGCTGTAGTGGGCATGCGTAACCAGGGCAGTAATCACATTAACTGGTTTCGCAATATCCCGGGCGTTCGTGTTGTGGCAATCTGCGATGCGGACAAAGACGTTATCGACCGCGAAGAGAAAAAATTCAAAGAGCGTAATGAAAAAGTTGATATATACGTCGATTATCGCAAATTACTGGAAGATAAGAATATTGACGCCATCATTACGGCCACCCCAAACCACTGGCATGCACTGGTGACAATATGGGGATGCCAGGCAGGCAAAGATGTATACGTCGAAAAGCCGGTTTCTTACAACATCTGGGAAGGCCGAAAAATGGTCGAGGCGGCCCGAAAGTACAAGCGGATTGTTCAAGGTGGTACACAACGACGCTCCGACGAAGGACTGCAGGAAGCTATCGAATATATACAACAGGGCAATCTCGGCAAAATTTTGATTGTCTACGGCATTGTCTATGTACGACGCGGCAGTATCGGAAAGGTTGATGGACCGCAGCCGATACCCGAATCGGTGGATTATAACCTGTGGTGTGGTCCCGCTCCAAAGGCACCTCTTATGCGTAAGAGTCTGCATTATGACTGGCACTGGGTCTGGCCAACCGGCAACGGTGATCTCGGAAATAATGGGATTCATTTTACGGATATCTGTCAGTGGTTCCTTGGTAAAAGCACCCTGCCGCGGCGAGTGATGAGCATCGGGGGACGATTCGGATATATTGACGACGGCGAAACACCAAACACACAGATTGTGTTTCTGGATTACAAGCCTGCACCGATTATCTTTGAGGTGCGCGGACTGCCGAAGGCAAAGGGTGATTCTGCAATGGATGACTTTCGTGGGACACGGGCCGGTGTTGTAGTTCAATGCGAAGGCGGTTACTTTGTAGGCGGTTGGGCGTACGACAACAAGGGCAAAAAAATCAAGCAATTCAAGGTTACTGGAGGCAGCGGGCATCACGCCAATTTCATCAAGGCCGTTCGCAGCCGTAAAGTCAGCGACCTGCATGCAGATATCGCAGAGGGACATCTGTCCAGCGCTTTATGTCATTTAGGCAACATTTCCCACCGCATTGGGAAAGAAGCCTCACGTGACAAGGTCATGGAAGCCATCAAGGGAAATAAGGAAATGGTGGATTCTTTCGAACGTTTCCAGGAGCATCTTCTGGTTAATGGAGTAGATGTTAAAGCAACACCGAGGATTCTCGGTCCATGGCTTGAAATAGATACTGATAACGAGAGATTTATCGGAGATTTTCACGAAGAGGCGAACAAACTTTTACGGCGCCAATATCGCGAGCCCTTCGTAGTCCCGGAACAGGTATAACTATTTTCTTATCGGGAGATACCCATGGCTGAGACATCTGAGGCTTCAAACACTGAAATACGTACTCCATGGTGGCGTTCGATTGGCCCGGCTCTGATTACCGCATGCGTAGTATTTGGGCCGGGAAGTTTACTTATCAGTTCCAACGTCGGCGCCAGGCACGGGTACGAATTGCTCTGGCTTCTGCTTTTGACTGGCCTGCTCATGGGTACATATATGACCACAGCGGCGAGAATCGGCGTTGTTGGCGGAGCAACACCGTGCACATTGGTAGCCCAGCATCTCGGTCGACCAATTGCCGCCGTAATCGCGATTACTCTTTGCCTGACCTGTACGGCCTTTCAGTTCTCGAACAACTTAGCCGTTGCCGCTGCTGCGGACGCCCTCGGAGTGGCACACCTCTTTGGAGACCCACAGCAGATGAGCGACAGGACCAAACAAATTATCGACAGCGGAGTATTGTTGATATTCAATGCCTTAATCATCATTCTCATATTCACATTGAAACAAGTATATCGTGCGCTCGAGCGGATTATGAAAGGGATGGTAGCTTTGATATTAATCTGCTTTTTAGTGAACCTCTTTGTTGTGCATCCCGATCTTCTTGGGATATTGAAGGGTTTGATTCCAAGCCTGCCGGAAGGAGTATCCATTGCTTTACCGAGCCGCGGCAAGACCGGCATTACAGATCCCATGATACTTATCGCTTCACTGTTAGGGACTACTTTCTCGGTCGCAGGGGCGCTATACCAAGGCAATTTAGTAAGAGAGAAAGGGTGGACAGTAAAAGACTATGACCGGGGAATCGGTGATTCTATCGCCGGCGTGTGCATAATTACGGGCGTCAGCGCCATGATTCTTATCACCGCCGGTACAGTCCTTTTGGGAAAACCTGCGAATGATATTAGTGTGCTTGCGACACAGCTTCGGCCCTTACTCGGCCCCGGCGCTCATACGCTGTTTTGTATCGGTCTTTTTGCTGTGGCAATGAATCCGTTCGTTATAAATGCGATGATCGGGGGCAGTATCCTGGCTGATGGAGTCGGTAAACCTGCAAAGCTCAGTGATCCATGGTCGCGGATTTTCACGGTGGGCGTGCTTTTAGTCGGGATGGTTGTGGCTATGATTGTCCTAAATACTCCCGTAGAAAAGGTTGACGCTATCATATTCGGGCAGGCCCTAACGGTAGTAGGTAATCCACTGATGGCTTTAACAATACTGTGGCTTGCAAACCGCAAAGACATCATGGGCGAGCGACGTAACACGATAATCCTAAACATTCTCGGCGGACTGGGATTGGCAGTTGTTATATTTATGGCCCTGCGGGTTCTGTTCCGACTTGTGCTTTCATTGAGCTAATCATCGATTCCGGCCGGAATTGAGAATCCGATATCGAATATAGAGAAAGGTATGACAGATATATCCGGAATAGACGAAAAAGGGTTGGAGGATATTCTTAGCGAGCCAACGACGGCAACAGGGAAAGCAGTCGCCACACTGAATGGTGATATTGTAGTCTTAGGGGCGGGTGGCAAGATGGGGCCTACACTGGCAATGATGCTCAAAAAGGTATCAGAGGGCAAGGACATTTATGCAGTCTCGCGATTTAGTGACAAGGAGGTCAAGACAAGAATCAAGAAGGCAGGAATTAAGACTATCGAAACAGACCTGCTTGATGAATCATCTTATTCACAATTACCTAAAGTGAAAAATGTGTTCTACTTGGCCGGTATGAAGTTCGGCACCTCAGGCAATCAGCCGTTAACTTGGGCGTTAAACAGTTTTTTGCCGGGACTCATAGCACGATATTACAAAAATTCGCGGATAGTTGTCTTCTCCACAGGTAATGTCTATCCTCTTGTTGATATTCAAGGTGGCGGTGCTCGGGAAGATACAATACCGGAGCCGGTGGGCGAATATGCCCAGTCGTGCCTCGGCAGGGAGCGCATGTTTGCATATTTCTCACAGCTTTACAAAACACCGGTAACCATAGTCAGACTCAATTACGCCAACGAACCTCGATATGGTATTATTGTTGACCTTACGCTGAAGATATTGAATGACGAACCTATTGATTTGACGATGGGTGCTGTTAATCTCATCTGGCAGAGAGACGCTAATGACTATATCATCCAGGCTATCAGTCTGGCAAAATCACTCCCGGTGATTCTCAATGTCACCGGACAGGACACAGTGCCGATTCGCCAACTTGCTGAACAAATCGGAAATGAGCTTGGCAAAGAACCGAATTTTGTGTCCCAAGAGGCGCAAACTGCCCTGCTTTCTAATGCATCTTACTGTTTCAGCAAGTTTGGTCACCCAAAGACAACGCTTGAGGAAATGGTATCTATGATAGTGAAATGGGTGACATCGGGCAAAAAGGTTTTAAATAAGCCGACAAAATACGATATACGTGACGGCAAATTCTAATCGCGGTCTTTTTTATGGTGAATTCGAATATCATCAATAGACTTCGTTCGGGTTGTGTTATTCCAGCTCATCCACTGGCCCTGCGAGCAGATAATACAATCAATGAGAAGCATCAGAGGGCACTAACCCGTTATTATTTGTCTTCCGGCTCGGGGGGATTGGCAGTTGGTGTACACACGACACAGTTTACCATCCATAACCCGAAAGTGGGTTTGTATAAACCTGTGCTGGAATTGGCCGAGGAAACGACACAACAATGGACTAAACCAACAAATAGCGGCAAACCCATTATGATCGCGGGGATTGTGGGCGAAACAAAGCAAGCTGTGAAAGAGGCCGAACTGGCCCGAGACCTTGGCTATCATCTCGGATTGCTTAGTCTTACAGCGCTGAGAGGAAAATCAGTCGAAGAGCTTATAGACCACACACAGCAGGTAGCTAAAGTCATACCGATTATGGGATTTTATCTACAGGAAACAATTAGCCGAATGGTACTTGGAGCAGAATTCTGGAGGAAATTCGTAGAGATTCCAGAAGTGCTTGCCATAAAGATTGCACCATTTAATAGATATCAAACACTGGACGTGCTCGAAGCGGTTGCGCACTCCAGCAGAGCTAATGAAATCGCACTATACACCGGCAATGATGACAACATAATTGTCGATTTACTCACTCAATATGAGTTTAACGTTGATGGCCGAACGGTATCACTCCAGATTGTCGGCGGATTACTGGGTCAGTGGGCTTGCTGGACGAAAAAAGCAGTTGAATATCTTGGTTGCATCAAGGAAATTCGTAAATCCAGCACGCAGGTACCACAAGAAATGCTGACATTAGCAAGTCAATTGACGCTTGCCAACAAGGCAATATTCGATGCTGACAATCATTTCATCGGATGCATCCCGGGCATTTTATATGTGTTGAAACGGCAGGGTCTTGTTTCAGAAGTGCGAACGCTTGATAAGAATGAATGCCTATCACCCGGCCAATCCGAAAGGATAGATCAAATAATAGAAAATTATCCTCAGCTTTGTGATGATGATTTCGTTAAAGAAAATCTTGAAGTATGGTTATCGTAATAAAACAAATTTCAATGTTTCAAGTCAGGAGATGAAAATGGTTATTTACGAAAAATCACAGTTGACCTATTGGGCCTGTTTTGTATTACCGCTGATGTGCCTTAGCGTCCCTTCTCTGGCCTTAGACAGGTGGAAGATTGGTACAAGTCCTTCGGACCAAATGCTTGCCGAATACTTCCGCGCCGAGACTGCGAAGCTGCGTGACGGATGCCTGGCCGATATCAAAACGCTTGATGACTGGAAAACGAAACGCGAAGTTTATCGAAAGCAACTGTTCGAGATGCTCGGGCTTGATCCGCTGCCGGAAAAGACAGACCTCAAACCCATCATAACCGGCAAGGTTGAGCACGAAGAGTTTACCGTAGAAAAGATTCATTTCCAATCGCGTCTGGGTCTTTATGTAACGGGCAACCTGTATATACCCAAAGGTCTCGAAAAGCCGGCTCCGACAATACTTTACGTTTGCGGCCATGGCGGCGTAAAGAAAGATGGTATCAGCTATGGTAACAAGGTACGGTATCAGCACCATGCAGCCTGGTTTGCACGTCACGGTTACGTTTGTTTTACGATCGATACACTGCAACTTGGTGAGATAGAAGGCATCCATCACGGTACGTACCGGTATAAGATGTGGTGGTGGAACAGCAGAGGGTATACATCTGCCAGCGTCGAAGCGTGGAACTGTATCCGTGCTTTGGATTATCTTGAAACGAGGAAAGAAGTAGACAAGGACCGCTTTGGCGTGACCGGCAGGTCCGGCGGCGGCGCGTACAGCTGGTGGATTTCAAGCCTTGACGAACGTATCAAGGCGGCGGTCCCTGTAGCCGGTATCACAGACCTTCAAAATCACGTTGTGTTTGGCTGCGTTGAAGGGCACTGTGATTGTATGTATATTGTCAACACCTACCGGTGGGATTATCCGCTTCTGGCCGCACTTGTTGCACCAAGACCTCTTCTAATCTCTAACAGCGATAAAGATAATATTTTCCCGCTTGATGGTGTCGTTCGGCTGCACGAAAAAGTGCGGAACATCTACAAGCTATATAATGCCGAGAATAGTCTGGGTCTGCAGATAACTGAAGGTCCACACAAAGATACACAGGAACTGCGCATCCATGCCTTCGTGTGGTTTAATCGTTTTCTAAAGGGTGAGAATCCCCTAATTGACAAGCCGGCTGTGCCTTTTTTCGAGCCGGAGCAACTCAAGGTCTTCGAAAAGCCGCCAGAGGACCAGATAAACACCGAAATACATGAATCTTTCGTTGTAAAGGCACCGGAACCACAGGTACCGCAAACAGCCGAAGAATGGGCAAAACAGCGTAAGGCATGGATGAAAGCACTTCGTGAAAAATCATTTCGCGGCTGGCCTACTGAAGCGGATGCAGGCCCGCTCGACATAAAATCCGTATTCTCTGTTGAGAAACACGGCATTCGCTTTAGCGCATACGATTTCACGAGTCAGCCGTATGTTCGTCTGCGATTATACACGGCCCAGTGGGCCGGGCTAAAAGAGAAAGATATAGTGACACTCGAAGTGTTAGATGAAGAGGAATGGAAAGAATGGCTGGCCGCTATGCGAGTGGGATTTGCCGAAGAACTTAACGACCAGACACTGCCTGAGCCGGATAAGAACGCTTTCAAGATCAAGCGGGAGCTTTTCAAAAAGCGTGTAATGGCATACTTTGCGCCACGGGGCATCGGGCCAACTTCCTGGAATCCTGATGAACGCAAACAAACACAAATCCGCCGGCGATTTATGCTGCTTGGGCAGACGCGGGACGGCATGCGGGTATGGGACGTACGTCGCGCGATTCAGGCACTGCGTACAATCGATTCACTAAGCGGCAAGCCGCTGGAGCTACAAGGCAAAAAGAATACGGCCGGCATCGTTTTATATGCTTCTTTGTTTGAACCCGATATCAAGCAGCTTTACCTGTGGTACATACCCAACTCGCACCGTGACGGACCGACCTTCCTAAATGTGCTGCGCTATCTGGACATTCCGCAGGCCGTGACAATGGCAGCCGAACGCAGATGGGTACAGCTTTATCAGAAAAAAGATTTCGGATGGCAGTTCCCAAAAGCCGTCGTTCAAAAGATGGGTTGGCCGGAAAAGCAATTGCAGGTCATGACGATATCAACCGAACCTGAGCTATAATATTTGAATTAGGGATTTATTATGAAAAGACGCGAATTCCTTAAAGCGGCTGTTAGCACCGCCCTGCTTCCCTTATGGAGCTGGGCAAAAGAAATACCAGGCGACCTTAAAATCACACGCATTGTCGGTTTTAATCTTGTTAGTGAACGGTCCAAGGTGGCCGGCAAGAATTCCCGACTTGGTGTACACGGCAAAAAGGCAACCGACCGAATGGTTCGACTTTTAACTAATATGGGCCTGGAAGGAATCGGTAACTGCCGCACAGGAAAAGCAGAACTTGCCCAACTTTTAGGAAAAAATCCATTTGATTTTTACAATAGTGCAAGTCGGAGAATAACCGGCCCGATGGGCACCGGGACAATGCCTCTCTGGGATTTAATTGGTAAGGTTTTGAACAAACCGGTTTACGAACTGCTTGGTGGAGCAGGCCC
>SMTZ1_10001944_pt1 | contig 36202 bp, 34 predicted proteins | sample DeeMarSWOR136_30_FD_25667 | JGI IMG/M metagenome (IMG submission 25667)
CGACATACCGTGGCCAGATTCCATACACCAGCACCTCTCACAGGAGATTTCCAGGGGCGGCAATCGCAAAGCTCTGCTGAAACTTGGAGGGCTGCTCCACGACATCGCCAAACCGAGGACGAAAACCGTCGATAGCTCCGGCAGAGCGCGATTCCTAGGACATGCAAAACAAGGGGCAGCTATGGCGGAGAGCATCATGAGCAGGCTACGGTTCAGCCGCCAGGAGATGAGCGTGGTGGGAAATCTCGTTCACCATCACCTCCGCCCCACACAGATGGCAAACGAGGGTTTGCCTACCCGGCGGGCCATATACCGCTACTTCCGGGATACGGGAGATGCAGGCACCGACATTCTCATCTTGGCCCTGGCTGATCACCTCGCCACCCGCGGCCCCCTGGTGAAGATCGAGGAATGGCGAGAGCATTGCCAGCTCACACGCTACATACTGACAGAGCACGACGAACAACTGGCCAGGATACTGCCCCTGAAGCTGCTCGATGGGCATGACTTGATGGACACCTTCGGCTTGCCCCCGGGCCCCCTCATCGGCAAGCTCCTGGCCGCGGTGTCTGAGGCTCAAGCGAGTGGCGAGTTGACCAGCAAGGATGAAGCTCTCGCTCTCGCGCGCAAGGAGCTAGACAGACAGCAAGAGTCTACAGGTACCGTCAGTTGAAGAAGAGGAATATCTGCCTGCTTGTCGCGATCCTTCTCCTGTCTGGTTTCGCTCTGTGGTCGATCGTCCCCTTCAACACCAAGTTGCTGGGCCCCGACGGTCTCACTCTTGGCCTCGACCTCAAGGGTGGCAGTCAATTGCTCTACGAAGCTGATTTATCCCAGAAGAACCCCTCCGTCACTGATGAACAGGCGATATCATCGGCAGTAGAGAAGATCCAGCGAAGAGTCAACCAGTACGGTGCTGCCGAGCCTACGATTCAGAGACAGGGGGCTGACCGAATACTGGTTCAACTTCCCGGGGTGAGGAATATCAGTGAGGCGATTGCACTCATAGGAAAGACTGCCCTGCTTGATTTCAGGGAACAGGAGCTCGACCAGGACGGCCAGCCCGTGCTTGACGATGAGGGCAACTGGGTATTTGAGAACGAGCCGGCAACAGCGGAGGGCAGAGATGGCGAAGAGAGGATACTAACTGGCGAGTATTTGAAACTGGCAACTGTGGACGTGGATCCTTACTCCGGGAGCCCAATAGTGGCTTTCGAATGGGATGCCGAAGGGGCACATCTATTCGAGCAGATAACCGAGCGGAACCTGCAGAAACCGCTGGCTATCTTCCTCGACGACGAACTGATTTCCGCCCCAATAGTGCAAGGTGTCATCAGGGAGAGAGGGCAGATCGATTTCAACCGCCCTGTCCCCCTTAGCGAAGCCGAGACTCTGGCAATTCAGCTGAACTCCGGTGCCCTAGACGTGCCTCTCACAATCATCGACCAGCGGGACGTGGACGCGAGTCTAGGCGCCGACTCCATAAGAAAGAGCTTGCTGGCCGCCGGCATCGGACTGGTTCTGCTCTTGGTATTCATGCTCCTCTACTATCGCCTGCCCGGTCTGATAGCCTGTCTTAGCCTAGGGATCTACGGCACCCTCCTGCTAGCTATCTTCAAGCTATTCTCAGCCCAGTTGACTTTGACCCTGCCTGGCATCGCCGCCTTCATTCTATCTCTGGGTATGGCCGTGGACGCCAACGTCCTGATCTTCGAGAGATTGAAAGAGGAGTTGCGGATGGGCCGCACCCTGGGCGCCGCAGTTGAAACCGGCTTCGACCGTGCCTGGCCTGCCATCCGCGATAGCAACATCACCACCTTCATCGCATGTATCATTCTATTCTGGCTTGGCGGCACCTTCGGCGCGTTCATGGTCAGAGGCTTCGCCCTGACCCTATTCATCGGTGTCGCCATGAGTATGTTCACCGCCATTGTCGTTACCCGGACCTTCCTCCGACTTGTTGTCGGAACTGGCCTAGCTGCCAACCCCGCAGCCTACGGAGTCAAGTCATGATCGATTTTGTAGGCAAGAAACACTGGTTCTTCCTCTTCTCGGCGGTAGCCCTGATCATAGCCGTGATCTCGCTGGCCGCTTTCAAGCTTCAGCCGGGGATCGACTTCACCGGCGGCACATCCATGACTCTCCGGTTCACCCCGCAGGTCGAGCAGGGCCGGCTGCGGGAGGAACTCGTGAACCTGGAACACCCTGAAGCCATGATCCAAGGGAGTGGAGACTATTTCTTCATTCGCCTGAAGGAGCTATCGACAGAGGAACGTGAGAACCTCACCGAAGGGCTGGAGACAAGCCTGGGAAGCACAGTCACGGCCCTCGACTACAGCACAGTTTCCCCCTCAATAGCCACGGAGACAGCTCGCAATGCCGGCATCGCTGTAGTGATTGCCTCCGTGGCCATGCTGTTGTACATCGCCTGGGCTTTCCGCCGCATGCCCAGCCCCTTCCGATGGGGAACCTGCGCCATTGTCGCCTTGATTCACAACGTCCTCATAGTGGCAGGCCTTTTCGCTATCCTTGGTAAGGCCATTGGAGTCGAAGTGGACGCCCTATTCATTACCGGACTCCTCACTATAGTAGGCTACAGTATCAACAATACGGTGGTTGTCTTTGATCGCGTTCGGGAGAATATCTCCAAGGTCGTGAGCCCTGATTTTGCAGCCACGGTGAATATCAGCCTTGTGGAGACACTAGTGCGCTCGCTCAACACCTCCCTGACCACTCTTTGCGTCATCCTCGCACTCCTATTCTTCGGTGGAGCCACCATCCATTACTTCATTCTGGTGTTGTTTGTTGGGCTAATCGCCGGCACCTACACTTCCATGTGCATTGCTGGCCCCCTGCTGGTAGTGTGGGAGAAAGGAGAGTGGCGCCAGTTAGCGCAATGGTATCGGTTCAGAAAGAGACCTGCCTAGCAGTTGGACTGGAGGCCGTGTATTTCCCGTATTCTTCTAATATGTTCCTCGAACCCGCTGGAGTTCGTCCGCAGCGACCTTCCCAGAGGGTCAGCTATAGCCTCCGACTTGCCGAGCAGGACATCAAAGGTCGCCTTGACTGCTGAAGCAGCCACTTCAAGGTTGTAGCCGCCCTCAAGCGTGAAAGCGGGTCGTCCCTGGCATAGTCCGCGAGCCAGATCCCCTACAATCCCTACCATCTGAGCCAAGCCCGCAACGCTCGCCTGCATCATGGCCAAGCGGTCGGCCCAGTGGGAGTCGAACCCGGCAGAAACCAGAATGAGCTGCGGCCGGAAGCGCCGCGCCACAGGCACCAGCACCTCATCGAAAGCCCTCAAATACTCCTCGTCGCCCCAACCGGCAGCCATGGGAAAATTCACCGTAGAGCCTTTCCCTTCCCCAGTTCCGACCTCGTTCATTCCTCCCGTGCCAGGATAAAAGGGATACTGGTGAGTGGAGAAATACAGGACCCTCGGGTCGGCGTAGAACGCATCCTGCGTTCCGTTGCCATGATGGACATCAAAATCAACTATGAGCACACGATCCAGGTCATAATTGGCCAGGGCGAACTTGGCCCCTATAGCTACGTTGTTGAAGAGACAGAAGCCCATTGCCCTGTCGTGAGTGGCATGATGCCCCGGCGGTCTCACCAGAGCAAAAGCGCTATCCACCTGCTCCTTCATCACAGCTTCCACGGCAGTCAGAAACCCGCCAGCAGCACACAGCGCCACCTCGTAGGATCTCGGACACATTACTGTGTCAGGATCCAGCCAGCCCCCACCCATCCTGGCCTTACTCTCAATCGCGGCGACGTAGGCAGGGTCATGTACCATCTGCACTTCTTCCAACGCCGCCCGGCGCGGTGACAACAGAGTAAGGCTGCCCTTGGCACCGGTCCGCTCCAGGTGTGCCAGCACAGCCACCAGCCTTTGGGAGTTCTCCACGTGGTTGCCGGTATCATGTTCTAGGTAGATGGGATCATAGACCAGCCCTACCTTCATGCTGCTTGACCTCCCCGGCAATCGTAGCAGAAGGTGTTCGGCCCAAACAACAGGTTGAAGTAACTCGTCTCTAGGACCATCCGACAACCCATGTGTCCTCACCGAAGAGAACCGAGATGAAGGCTAGTCCTTCTCTGCCCCCATCAACTCAGAGGGCTTAGAGTTGCAGCTAGCCTACTGATGCTGCCCTCCTTCTCCTCCGCCGCCGTATTATGATTAGCAGGATGGGAATCCATATCCAGCAGAAGACAACGAGCCAGACGGCCAGGGTAGCCAGAGCCCTGCCAAAGGAAGTCAGCCCACGCACCGCCGACCTGAAAGCGTCGGAGGCACTCCAGGATTCCGCCAGCTTCTTCGTCTCCTCCAGCTCCACCTCAATAAGCGACATATCCGAGGTTCGCTCCAGGTATGTCATACGCCCTTGGATCTGCTCGATCTGCCACCGCACATTCCAAAGCGCCTCCTGTACCTCCAGCATCTCCGTCACCGTATTGGCCTCCTCCAGCAACGCCAGATACTGCATCTCGGTCGCCTCCAGATTGCGCAGTCGCGCCTCCAGGTCAACATATTCCTCCGTTATGTCCCTTGCCTCAATGTGCTCGTAGGGCACATTCGTCGCCAGGTGACGAAGCCTGTCAAACGCCTCGTCGAATCTATCGGCGGGCACGCGAATGCTCACTTGGCCCGAGAGTCCTCTTTCTCCGTCACGCTTGAAGGACGAAACCACATAACCCCCCAGTTCCTCAGCTATCGCGCCGACCTCGTCCGTAGCCTCGACCACATCCTCCACCTCCAGGGTTACGTAGCCGGTCTTCACAATCTTGCGCTCTATGCCCGTCGCCTCGCCGGAAGCTGCATCCCCAGCAGAGCGGTCCTCCTCCACGTACGCCTCCTCTTCCCAGGGCGCAGACGGGGCCATCTCCTGCGGCACCTCTGACATCTGAGGAGCACCCCCGGCGCAGCCCCCGTACAGCAGCAGCCCCAGAATCGACAGTAACGGAACTGCGTACCTGAGCATCCTGTTCATCTGCTCGCCCCCTCTGTCCACCAGTATACCACATACCACTAGAACGAAGCAGCAGCTTCAAACGTTCAAGGTCTATCCTGCACAGCCATTTCTCCGACCACCCCTCAGCCCGCAGAGCCAACGAAGGCTCAAGATCGGTATCTGAGACTACAGGCAGGATAAGGGTCAGAGAAGCCGGACCAACTCGCTATTATCCGGCCAGGAGACTCACACTGGAGCGGAAGAGTCTTGACTTCGAGCAGATATGGGGTGTATTCTTCAAGAAGGAGGTGAGAGAATGAGCAAGAGACAGTTCCTGGTTCTGCTTGTTGCGCTGGTGGCGGTGGTCAGCCTCCTGATTGCTGGCTGCGCGCCCGAGGCAGCGCCACCGGCAGAGGAAGAAGAAGCCCCGCCAGAAGAGGAGGAAGAGGAAGAGGAGGAGGCTCCACCGGTGGCTCCAGCGGAAGAGACCATCGAGTGGGTCATTCAGGCACCGTTCCCTGAAGGCATGTCCATCTACAATGGATGTCGTGACTGGGCCGCCGCCGTAACCGAGATGAGCGCTGGCCGCCTCACAGTCAAGGATTTCCCTGCGGGTGCCATCGTGCCGGCCCTGACGGAGATGTTCTCTGTTCACGAAGGCACATTGGATGCGTGTTTCACTGGCTCGCACTACCACACGAGTGAAATCGGGCTCGCCGGAGACCTGTTCAATCTGTATCCCGCCGGCTTAAGTCCCAGAGAAACACTTGCCTGGGTCTATGATGGTGGTGGCCTGGAGTTGTGGCAGGAGATGTACGACCGCAAGGGGCTCAACATCCACGCTGTGGGTCCGTGCGGCTTCAGTTCTGCTGAGACCTTTGGCTGGTTCAGCAAGGAGATGGACTCCCTGAGCGATTTCAAAGGTCTCAAGTTCCGCACCGCTGGAGTCTGGGGAGAGATGGTAAACGAGATGGGCGGAGCCGTCACTTCATGCCCCGGTGGCGAAATCTACCAGAATATGGAGCGCGGCGTTCTGGATGCATTCGAATACAGCACTCCGAGCATCGACTATAGCGTTGGCTTCCACGAGCTAGGCGCCTACCTTCATGGTCCTGGAATCCATGCGCCACAATCGTGCTTTGAACTGCTGATCAACGCTGATCAGTGGGAAGAGCTCTCTCCCGATCTACAGGCAATATGCACTCGTGCAGCGGAGGCTATGACCGCCCGAATCTGGGCCTTCAATGACTATCATGATGCCATGGCAATGGAGGACCTGGCTGACTATGGCACCGAGTTCGTCTATCTGCCCGAAGATCTGCAGAAAGAAATCGTCGAAGTCGCCAATGCCAAGTATGATGAGATCGCTGCCGAGGACGCGTTCTTCGCCGAGGTCCTGGCGTCTCAGCGTGAGTTTGTCATCAAGTACCGGGCCCTGAAGAACTTCATCCAGCCCGATCCTAACATCATGACCTGGGGCGAAACCCCCATGTACGGACGGTAGAACACCCTGGATGAAGGCGCCCCGCTTTGGGGCGCCTTCATCCTTGCTCAAACCACGCAGAGCAAGCCCCTGGTTTCGGACCAGATGCCAAAAGGTTCGTATGTAATGAGGGCTCTGAGATTTGCGCTGCAGAAGATCGACTTCCTGAGCGAATGGAGCGGGAAGTTGGTGAGCTGGCTCATAGTAGCCCTCATCCTTGCGATAGCTTACGATACGTCGATGCGCTACCTTTTCAGCGCACCCACAATCTGGGCGTACGACGTCAGCTATATGCTCGGTGGCACAGTCATGCTCATAGGCATGGCCTATGCCAGCCTGCACCAGACACATATCCGGGTTGACATCATCTACACCCACTTTCCTCCCAAGATGAAAACAATAGTCGACGTCGTACTGAACCTGGTTCTCTTCTTCCCCCTCTACGGTGTCCTGCTACAGAAGTCCGTGGCGAGAGCTATTTGGTCATTCCATAACAAGGAGTTCTCCGAAATCGGCTTCTGGCGGCCGCTCATGTGGCCTTTCAGGTGGATGATTCCTGTGGCTATCACCCTCTTTCTTCTGGCTGGACTAGCCTGGGTCATACGCGACTTGTACTCAGTCAAAAAGGGAGAGCAGCTACGATAGCAATGAGTCCAGAAACCGTCACCATCCTTATGGTGGCTGGCCTACTAATCGGAATCGCCAGCGGCTTCCCTCTGGGTCTTGTCCTCGGTGGAGTGGCGATGGTGGTTGGCGTCGTAGCATGGGGCCCACAGTGCTTCAACATGTTCTACAATCGCCTTTTCGGAGTCATTACCGAGTATACCTTCCTGGCAGTACCTCTCTTCATCTTCATGGGGATAATGGTCGAAAGGTCAGGAGTATCCGACAAGCTTTTCCATGCCCTCCACGTATGGCTGGGTGGCTTCAGGGGTGGACTGGCAATAGCCACCGTTCTGTTCGGGACTGTGCTGGCCGCATGTGTCGGCGTCATAGCCGCCTCGGTAACCATGCTTGGACTGATAGCTCTCCCTGCGATGCTCAACAGAGGATACGCCAAGGAGATATCAAGCGGGGCGTGTTGTGCCGGGGGCTCACTGGGAATCCTCATTCCTCCCAGCATCATGCTGATTCTCTACGGCCCCATGGCTACCATATCAGTCGGCAAGCTGTTCATGGCAGCATTCATACCGGGATTCACCCTCTCCGCCCTTTACTGCACCTATATCGGGCTGCGCTGTTTTCTGAGACCTAAGGAAGGCCCTTCCATGTCAGCGGAGGAGAGGGCAGTCCCGTGGGGCCAGAAGATCTACCTGCTGCTCACTTCACTGATCCCGCCTGTCGTCCTCATTCTAGCAGTGCTGGGCAGCATATTCTTTGGCATAGCATCACCGACCGAAGCGGCAGGAGTAGGCGCGCTGGCCTCTGTTCTGATGGCCGCCGGATATCGTTCTCTAAGCTTCAGCGTAGTCAAGGAGACTGCCTACAAGACCATGGGCACCTTCAGCATGGTCTTTGTCATAGTCGTTGGTGCCTCCTTCTTCACGGGGGTTTTCCTCAGGATGGGCTGTGGCGATGTCGTCGCGAGCCTGATCACGACCATGCCCGGGGGAAAGTGGGGCTCTTTCCTGCTCATCATGTTCATCATCTTCGTGCTGGGCATGTTCATTGACTGGATAGGCATTATCATGATCATGATTCCTATCGTCAGTCCAATTGTGATAGAGCTGGGTTTCGACCCACTCTGGTTCGCCATGATGATCATTGTCAACTTGCAGATGTCTTTTATGAGCCCCCCCTTCGCCTACGCCATCTTCTTCCTCAAGGGCGTAACTACTCCGGAAATGGGAGTAGAGACGGGCCATATCATCCGCGGTGTCATCCCATTCATCGGACTGGTGGCAGTTGGACTCCTCCTCTTCATCAGATTCCCCCAACTCATCACCTGGCTGCCCAATATGATGATCAAGTAGCTTTCTTGGCCCGCCAATCTCGTCAGGCATAGCTGTTGTGCAGGCTACGACTGGTTGCCCTCCCACTAGTTGACTGGACTACGGATAGATACTAGGATAAGCACTGCCTCCAAGATATCAGGAATTCCGCACAGTGCCACATTGTCGCTGCAGGAGGCAATTAACATGAGAGCAGCAGCAGTCCAGTTGTCAACTGGGGCAGACAAGGGAGCCAATATCGCTCGCGCTGTCGAGCTGACCAAACAAGCGATACAGCACGGACCTCAGCTTATCGTTCTGCCAGAGACGTTCGACTATCGTGGAGACTGCGCTGACCCAGACTCCCTGTCGGAAGAGATCCCCGGCGAGTCGCTACATCCCCTGATGGAACTGGCCGGACAGCACAGAGTCTGGATTGTGGCCGGAAGCATCCACGAGAAAGAGGCAGGCCTCACAAAACCCTACAACACCTCAGTTCTGATAGACAGTTGCGGCACGATAACGGCCAAGTACAGGAAAGTTCACCTATTCGACACGTCAATCGGTGGGAAGAGCATATCGGAGTCAAGCTGCTACACGCCCGGAAAGAAGGGCGTCGTTTCATCGATTGACGGGATCAAGGTGGGTTTGAGCATCTGCTACGACGTCCGCTTCCCCGAACTGTACAGGGAATACTCCGCAAACGGTGTAGAACTGATCACCATCCCATCCTCCTTCACCACGCCTACCGGCGAAGCACACTGGGAGGTGCTGGTCAGGGCAAGGGCAATAGAGAACCAGTGTTTTGTTGTCGCTCCCAACCAGTCCGGCGTCGGGTCTGGATCGATCCCCACCTACGGCAATAGCATGATCGTGGATCCCTGGGGCAGAATACTGGCCCGGGCCTCCGAGCACAATGAAGAGGTCATATGCGCCGACCTCGATTTCGGCGAACTGCGTCAGGTCAGAGAAAGCCTGCCTGCCCTGCAGCACAGGAAGCTATGGCGCTAGCCTCAAGATGCACTCCAGAAGGAAGAACCCCCTTGTGCCACGCCTACACGATATGCATTGAAAACTCAGCTGGGTCTTACTACAATTATGTTTAACGGCTGCGAAAGGAGAAGAGGAGAACCTCGACGCCTGTCGGGCACAGGAGAGATCTATCTCACGACTCAAGAAACATGAAAGACGATACTCAGACATTTGAACAGGCAGTAGCCAGAGCTGAAATGCTGAGCCTGGCGGCAAAGCAGGCTGCTGACCAATCGAGAAAGGCATCTGAAGAGGCGATTGACAGGATTGAGCAAATGAGTCGGGCCGCCGCTGAGGCTACAGAGGAAGCCAGAAGAACATCCGAAGAGGCGGTAGCCAAGGCTGAAGGGATAAGCCAGACAGCTACAAAGAACGCCGAGGCCGCCACGAGAGCATCGCAGGAGGTGATACGCAGGGCTGAAGAAGCCATCAAGGCAGCTACTGAGGCTGCAGAAGCGTCGGCGAAGAGATTTGAGCAAGCAGCGAACGACGCTCAGGCCGTGGTCGACTCTGCCCGCGAGGCTGTTGAATCATCCATAGCGGCATCCCAGAAGACCATGAGCAGGGTCGAGAAGATGGGCCAGGCAGCACAAGAGACAGCTCAGGAGGCCAGAAGGCTCTCACAAGAGGCAGCAGGCAAGGCCGAGGAAATCGGCCAAGCGGCCATCCAGGCTGCCAAGGAAGCGAGGCGAGCATCACAGCAAGCCATAGACAGACTGGAGAAGATAAGCCGGGCATCGGACAAAGCCGCCAGAGAGGCAGCAAAGGTATCGCAAGATGCGGTGAGCAAGGCTGAGATGATCACGCGAGCATCTGCGGAGTCTGCTGAGGCCTCCACCAGAGCATTCAACGAGGCGATCAGCAGAGCTGACCAGGCGAGCAAGTCAGCAACGGAGGCCACGGAAGCCTCAACAAGGGCATTCGAGGAGGCAACCACCAGAGCTGAGGAAATAAGTCGGGCCACTCAGGAAAAGACCAAAACATTGATCAGGGAGTCTCAGAAGGCAATAGGCGATGCCGAGCAAGCAGCCAAGTCAGCCAGCGGAGCTATGGAAGCATCGACTCGAGCCACTCAAGAGGCTAGGACGAGGGCCGAGGAAGCCAAGAGAGCTTCTCAAGAGGCGATAGACAGGGCAGAAGAGATAAGCCAAGCCGCCATGGCTATTGCCGAGGAAGCCAAGAGAGCTTCTCAAGAGGCAACAACCAGAGCACAAGAGACCAGTGAGGCAGCCAAGGAGGCTGCGGCGAAATCCACTCAGGTACTCAAGAAGACAGCTGAGTCCTCCATAAGGGCAGCCAAGGAAGCAGTCATATTATCTGTGAAAGCACTGCAGGAGGCCATCAGCATAAGCGAAGAGACGAATCGCTCCGCAAGGAAAGCGGCAAAGGCATCAATACGAGAATTCCAGCGGGCAGTGAGCGGAGTGCAGAGCCTGGGCAAGGAGGCAGGGGGAGAGGGCACTGCGCTGCCAGCGCTTGTGCTGGAAGAGGCCCTAGCCAAGTCCGAGGTCGACGCAGAGACGAAGCCGGAGAAGAAAGGCTCCAAGAAAGACATCCAGTCCCGCCTCGATTTCCTGGCCCGCATGTACGCATCCAACAAGGCCAAGCGTGGCGAGGACGAAGAGGATGAGTCGGAATACGGGGAGGAAGAGGAGGACTAGATGAAACCAGCGTGGGGGAGAGTGCTTTCCTGGCTGTAGGACAGGCTCTTGTACGCACACAGGCAAAGGGCTAAAATAGAGACCCGCGGAATGACGAAGGAGGTGTACCGTGCCCGAAGCGGAGCAAGTGTTCATCGCGACTGAGGCAGAGGAAGAGACGGAGCAGAAAGGCAAGAAGACCACTAGGAGACCAGACCAAGCTGTTGACTTCCTGGACGAGACTCAACAGCGAGCAGCGGCAGCTTACATAGCCTATATTGAAGCTGAACGGCAACTGGAGGAGGCCTACAAGGACCAGGAGGGTTTGGCAGAGAAAGCGTACAGTGAAGCGGTAGAACAGGCCAGAAGGACTTGTGAGGAAACCATAGTGCAGGGCGGGAAGCTTTGCGAAGAGACAATCGGCCAAGCAAGGCAAGCGTATGAGGAGACAGTAGCCCGAGCGCTGAAGACCAGAGAAGAGGCTGAGCGCAAAGCCCGCCAGGTCCACAACCAGACCCTGGAGCGGACGTGGACGGTGTTCACCAAGGCAAGGAAATAGCGGAGAGACAAGTCACATCATCTCCCCAAGATATGTCAGTGCCAAACGGCATGTAGATGTAGACAGGTTGCGGGCGGGTGTAGGACTGGCTATAGCAATACAGGAATGTCTTCGAAGGTTTCTTCGAGCTTCCTGCTCTGGTATCCCAAGCCACGCTTGGCCTTCATGACGGAAATCAGGTCGACGGCCTTGCTGAAGTAGTCCGTAATCTTCTTCACATTGCTGATTTCCGAGAGGATCACCGTCACATCCAGCGAATTCTTGCCTCTAGGGTAGTCACCGCTCCGTATCAAAGCATCGGGAGCCACGCCTCTCAGATTGTCCCCCAACTGCTTGATTATCTCCATACGCATTTCCTTGGGCGGACCAGTAACCAAGAACAGCGCTCTCCCAGCATCCTTCGGCTCACAAGTAAGCGACAACTCTCCTATCGCCTCATCCATCGAATGAGCTGCCTTGCTGGTCTCATCCATCTTGTCCCTGAAATCGCGCTTAGGCCCACACAGAGGCAATCTGCGCGGGAGTCGTGAACTACCCTGCCCGAGTACCGTCCATCCCGCCAGAGTCTGTATTATGTCTCCAGCATCGAGCGTCTTTGCCCCAACATATCTCTTGCTAGTCTCCTCACCGGCACACAGCAGATTGAAGAACGGCTCAACCGCCCTGGCGTTGATGATCTCCAGATTGCCTTCCGCCGAGGAGTTCTTCTTAACATACCTCTGGTTATCAATGAGGAATATCGCATCGGCAACGAGGTAACTGGACTTGAGGCACATGGCCGTATTGTAGATGGTTCTCGCCTCGGTGGTCTCCTCCTGCCTGAAAGGCAGGACAATGACATCGTAGACCGGCTTCCCTACATAGCGCTCCTTGAGGTATTGAGTCAGTACTGCTATCGACCCGGAACCGGTGCCGCCAGCAGCAGCAGCGACCACCAGAAACGCATCCGTGTCGTAGAATCGGTCCGTCGCCCTCAACGAGTCTATGATCTTATCGGTCTCTTCTCTGGCTATCTCGGCACCCAGTTCGCTTATCTTGCCCACTCCATGACCGTTCGTCCGCTGACCTCCGATAAGTATCCTGTGCTTGTAGTCGGCCTTGATGGTGCGCAACCCACTCAGATCCGCAACATCCGTATTCACGGCGAAGGCGTCAGCGAGTATCTCCATGCCCCGCACAGCGTGAGCCCTTTTGTCCAGTCGTGCCAGCCTATCGGCAATTCGACCACCACATTGACCTAAACCTATGACCAGCAGCTTCATGTCGCTTATTGTAAACAAAGGCCTACGGGCATGTCAACACACTGCACTCGGTCGAGCCATGTCCTCCAGGCTATCAGCTACTAGACCGTGCCTCAATCCGCCGTCTCCTCTCCGCAGCCACCACCGCCCCCAGGCCGAAGAGAACCACGACCACTCCAATGAAGAAGCCCAGGTAGGGTACTAGCCTCAACAGTTTGATGAGCACCAGCCCCAAAGCCAGGGCTGCAACCATGATGCCCTTCCCCTCCACATCTCTGGAGCGGCCGACAATCAGCTTCCCAACGAACAAGCCTACAGGTATCTGGGCCAGGTAAATAGCCATTCCCCAGAGAGCCAGGACCATCAATCCCAGCGGTATGCCGATGATTGTGATGCACGTCACTATCGCAGCGATAGGAGTCACAAACAGAATAAGCGCACCCCAACCGGCGCTGGGGCCGGGCCTGCTGCGCACAGCCTCGGCAACGGATGCCAGCCATCTTGGAGCGAGCAGTATGACAACCAGCCCTGTCAGCAAAGCCATCAGGAAGCCGATGAACTTCCACTTCACATCCGAGAGGAAAGCAAACGCTGAAGACTCCGCACCATCCCTCTCCTTCTCAGGCAGCTTGTGGGTCGTCACTCCTGCGACCTTGGCTCCCGACTGAATGTCAGCCTTGTTCTCGCTGGTGTAGACCAGGCTACCTTGAATATCCGCCGTCGACTCTATCGTCAGAGTCTCGACTTCAAGCTCAATGTCTCCCCGTACTTCACCGCCTATGCTGACGCTTCCACCTCTACCCCTGATGTCACCCTCCACCAGTCCGTCGATGCGCGCATTTCCAGCACCCAGCAGGAGGTCACCTCCTATCCTGGCTGACGTCGCCGTATCCAACGCGGCACAACCGGCCATCAGGTCACCCTCAACATTGCCGCTAATGCTGATAGTCTCGCCTACCGCCCGCACTGCATGACCAATGTCGCCGTGGACAGCGACCATCCTGCCAGCAGCCATGGTGCTGCCGCTGACTACACCGCCGACGGCAATCGTATTGGCGGCGGCCCAGAAATCACCATCGACAGTGCCTTCGATGATGATGACATTGGCGCCTGCATAGAGATCATCGTCAATGACTTCTACATCGGCCACGGTAACTGTCTCCGCCCCACGGAAGTCAAACGCCAACGCAGGCACTGCCAAGCAGAACACCAGCAGTGCCGCAACAGACATGCCTACCACCCCTCTGAGAATCTGTCTCACCATGCTCGCTTTCATGCAACACACTGAGCTGGTCAAACGCCGCTATTACCCCATGACCATATAACGTTCGAACCCTCCAGAAGTTCACGCATACGCAGGTTTGCTCCAGCGAAGCCAGAGGACAACAACGGTCGCCAGCACAGCCACCGTCGCTACGAATAGCTCCAACTGAAGGGTTGAGAAATGACTGGACTGCACGAGTATGGCGCCATAGTTGATGAGAGCGTGGAGCAGGGAAGCCAGAAGATAGAACAGCGATCCCCGCCCCTTGGCCAAGCCATACCCAGCCAGTGCACTGGCAGCGATGTGAAAACCTACAACAAAGAACCTCTCCCAGAATCCGGCCAGCGCCAGCAAGCCCTCACCCTCTACCAATCCCCAGGTCCACCCGGACGCGAATATGGCGTTGTGTGCCCATTGCGCCTCAAGTATGCCGAAGCCCGCTCCGGCCACAGCTCCGACAGCCAGTCCGAGCTTGGGGTCCATGAGAAACCACGTCTTGCGCCACCAATAGAGAATCACGGGCAGCAGCTTGGCACCTTCCTGAACCAGACCACTGAGGAGTACTTGCGGGATTCCGGCAACAAGGAGCCAGCGTACCAGAACCTCCTGATCCCAGAAGTGGTTCAGTGCCTGCCCCGTCCAGGATTGCAGCGGGAGCTGAACAAAGGCAACTGCCGCCAGAGTCAGAAAGGCGCTGGCAGCGAGAACTGCCCAGAGCCAAGCATCCTTGTACAGCGGTGGCCAGTAGGCAGCAAGCCAGACTGCGCCGAAAGCCACTGCAAGGCCAATGCCCACCGCGCACGGATTGGCGAACCAAGATATAAACAGCCCGGTCATCTGTTCCAGCATGATATGCCTCCTGCAGCTGCCAGACAAAGCCCCAGAGAACCAAGGGCAGCACCGCCCGCCATTATATCACCACCCATTCCCCGAAACTGACCCAAGGGGCCGAATCACAAATCCTCCTCCGTGATGACCCTGATACCATTCCTCTTCAGCAACGCGACAGTAACGCCGTCGCCATCGACCTGACTTCCCGAGAAGCTGCCGTCGTATATGCGTCCGCAACCGCACGAAGGACTTCCTGATTTGCCTCGCGATCCTCAGGGTTCCCTCAGCCCCTCTGAGGAATTCCTCAGAGACATCTCTGCCCTATCTGTTCTTGACCCGGCGCTTCCTGTCAATAACGTCTGCACCCGAGCCTCCCTGGATTTCTTGAGGTGACCGTGGCGTTCCCAGGCCTCCCAGCTCCTCGGGGCACAGGGGGATGAACTCTTCCCGCTTGGAGAGTTCCATGACCCTTTCGTTCCTGTTCTTGTCAGTGCCGTCCCAGGTGCACTTGACCCCCAACAGACAGGCACTTACCTATTTGCTCCAGAGTTCCTACAACCTCTTATCTGTTTCGCAAGCCCGGGTCACGCAGATGCCTGGCCATCTTCTTCCCGACGACAGGGACTCCCTGCAGGTCTTCTAGTCCAGATTGCCCCACGGGCTCAGACAGCCTGGTCTTCCCTGCAGAAACACTGAACCTATCGATCCCGGGCCGCCAGCCTTCCACGACGAGGAAGGTGAACCAAGCCGAGCGGTCAAGGCCTATCAGGCCGGATACAGGTCACTGTCGCGAGCTTGTCCCAACTGCCCTCTTCAGCGCAGCCCTCGCCAGAAGCCTGGTGGAGTCCAGAACCGGAAGGACGGAGTCTCCCTGGGTTATGAGCAGCGGTATCTCCGTGCAACCGAGGACAACAGCATCACAGCCGCTGTCTCTCAGCCTGTTGATCACTCCGCTGAAGTAGGACCGCGACTCTGGGGTGAAGAGACCGCAAATCAGTTCATCGAAGATGATCGCATTGATGCGTTCCCTGTACTCCGCTTCAGGAATCATGTGCCCAATGCCCACCGCAGCGAGCCTGCTGGAATAGACTGGGCCTTCCATAAGGAAGCGCGAGCCGAGAATACCGAGGCGCCTGTAGTTCCGTCGCTTTGCCTCGGCGGCGACCTCCTCGGCAATATGAAGCCACGGAATTGGTGATTCCTCAATGACAAGATCAAATGCCTGATGGATCGTATTATCGGGACAAATGGCGAAATCCGCCCCTGCCTCCGCCACCTTGAGCACCGAAGACGACATCAGCTTCGCCACGCCCCCCCAATCTCCTGCTTCGATAGATCGCATGTATTTGTCAAGGGGAGCTGTGTGCATGGTGACCTCAGGATGGGCGTATCTCCCCAGTAGAGCTGGCCCTTCGGTGCAGATCGTCCTGTAGCAGAGAGCGGCACCCTCAGCGCTGCACGCTACTATTCCAATGTGCTGTATCACTCTTTTGCCTCCTTTCTCAGTATGTTCGAGCGATGGCCTACACCAACTCTCCTCTGGCAACCATCACTACCCTTCCTCCGACACTCACCTCTATGCCCTCCCCCTTGTCCTCAGCCTTCGCCAGGAGCAACGAAGGCCTGCCTATCTCATAGCCTTCCTCAACCCGGATATCTATCCTGTCTCTCGCAAGATAGCCATACTTCACCAAATATCCGGCCAAGCACCCGACACCACTCCCGCACGCCGGATCCTCTGACACGCCGTAGTAGTCAGCGAACATCCGGACATTGAAGTCATTCTCCCGCCTGTAGGCCTCTGGGCAGAAAATGAACACCGCCTTGGCTTGCGCGTCTTTGATCAGCTCAAAGTACCTCTCCTTGGCGACCTTGGCTCTCTTCACGGCATCCAAGCTTTCCATTGGAACCACTATGAACGGCAGCCCCGTCGACACTTCTTGTACGGGAAATCTATCGCATATGTCTCTCTTGTCGACGCTCAGCACCTGAGAAATGTGACCACGATCGAACGTCTGACCGAAAACTGGCGACTTCTGCTGCATCCACACGGTGTCTATTAGTTTACCCGAGCGCTCGAACGTGATCCGAATCGGCCCAACCCCCAGATTCAGAGTCATAGCCCGGACAGGCTCTTTCATGACCTCTTGCTGGACTACATAGGCAGTTCCCAGCGCAGGGTGTCCAGCAAAGGGCACCTCTGCCATGGGCGTGAAGATGCGAACGTCGTACCCCCCATTCTGCTGCACTCCAGACACTACAAAGGTCGTTTCAGAGAAGTTCATTTCCTTGGCGATTCGCTGCATCTCACCATCGTGAACATCCTTCGCATTCCTGAAGACCGCGAGCTGGTTGCCAGCATACTTCTCTTCGGCAAATACGTCCACTATGCAGAATCTAAGCCTGTCCATCTCGCTTTCCTCCCTCAGAGGTTACCGCCAGCCGTTTGACCGCTCCTTCCTCCAATTCTATACTATTGGGCTCGGACATAGGAACAAGACGTCTTTCGGAGGCAAAGCAATGGCGACAGAAAAGAGCATCACCTATTCCCCAGAGCCCGGTCCCCACAGCACAGAACAAGTGCTTCGCATCGCCAGAACCAAGGCTGAGGAGCTGGGCGTCACCACCATATTGGTGGCTTCCACAACCGGGGAGACGGCAGTCAAGGCGACAGAGACATTCAGGGGCATGAGGGTGATTGTGGTGAGCCACTGCGCTGGCTTCCGAGCGCCGAACACCCAGGAGTTCAGCGACGAGAACAGACGCAAAGCAGAGGCCAACGGCGCCACAGTGCTCGCCGCCACCCACGCTTTTGCCGGGCTGAACTGGTCCATGCGCAAGAAGTTCAACATGTATCTGTTCGAAGACATAGTGGCCAATACCCTGCGCATCTTCGGGCAAGGCACGAAGGTTGCCTGCGAAATCACTATCATGGCAGCAGACGCCGGTCTGATACGCACCGGTGAGGACGTCATCTCCATAGCAGGTACTAGTAGAGGAGCTGATACGGCGCTAGTCGTCAAGCCGGTCAACTCTCAGGACTTCTTCGACCTGAAAGTGAAAGAGATCCTCTGCAAGCCCCGATTCGACTAACCCTTACGCTGTCAGTCCGCCAATCCGCGTCCAGGGTAGCACATGAACCTGACGGCCATGCACTCACAAGAGACGCGACGAGCAATGAGAGTGACACGGGTGACTTTCAACTGTGACAGCCTCTCTCTTGAAGGGATGCTGACCGTGCCTCACGGTTTGGGGCCCTTTGCCGCCGTGGTAGTCTGCCATCCCCATCCCCTCTATGGCGGCAACATGGACAACAACGTCGTCGGTGAGACCTGCGAGGCGCTCGATCGCCTTTCGCTAATCTCGCTCAGATTCAACTTCCGAGGGGTAGGCAGAAGCGAGGGGCAGTTCAGTCAGGGAGTGGGACAGCAACAGGATATTGGCGCCGCTATCTCTTTCGCCAGCGCCATAGAAAAGGCGGACAGTGCGGCAGTGGGAGTGGTTGGCTATTCCGCTGGCGCTGGCTTCGCCGTCCCCGTGGTATTGGCGGATGGCCGCGCCAGAGCATTCGCCGCAATCTCACCACCGTTGTCAATGTTCGACTTCGCCGCCCTCAGTAGCTGTCCAAAGCCGAAACTGTTCGTCTCTGGAAGCAGGGACCACTTCACACCTGCCACCCAGTTCCTTCAGTTCTGTCAAAGCCTTCCCGAACCCAAGGAGTGTGTTGTCATCCAAGGGGCTGATCATTTCTGGTGGGGCCACGAAGCCGCTGCAGCCACAAGAGTCGCCAACTTCCTTTCCAGAGCGCTTGACAGGATGCAATAGGGTTCGGCACACCAATGCAGGCCATCTTCGCTCAGATGGCCTGATCCCCCGTCATGCTATACTTATAGCTAGGAACTAGCCATGGAAGACGCTACGGCAGGTGGAACCGTAGAGCAGCTACGAGCCACAATCAACTACCACAACCACCGTTACTATGTGCTAGACAGCCCCGAAATTACCGATGCGGAGTATGACCGGCTGTTTCAGCGACTGAGACAGCTTGAGGCTGAACATCCCGAGCTTGTTACTCCCGACTCACCTACCCAGAGGATCGGGGCCCCGCCGGTGGAGGCTTTTGGGGTGGTGAAGCACCCTCAGCCCCTCTTGAGCCTCGCCAACGCCTTTTCCTCAGCAGACCTGGCAGCGTGGCACAGGAGAGCTACCAGCCTGCTGGGAACAGGCCAGTTTGAGATGATCTGCGAGCCAAAGATCGATGGACTGGCAGTAGCCTTGACCTACGTGGACCATGTGCTTCTCACAGGGGCAACCCGTGGCGATGGTTATCAAGGTGAGGATATCACCCAGAATCTGCGGACTGTGAGGAGTATTCCGCTCTCGGTACCCGAGGAAGCTCCTCCCAGGTTCGAGGTTAGAGGCGAAGTCTTCTTACCCAGAGCCAGATTCAGGAGACTCAATGAAGAGAGAGCCAGAGAGGGCTTGTCCCTCTTCGCGAACCCACGAAATGCCGCCGCCGGATCGGTGAGACAACTGGACTCCAGCATCACGGCCAAGCGACCTCTGGACATACTTGTTTACGGGCTGGGCTGGGCTGAGGGTGCGGCTGTGCCAGCAACCCATTGGGATATCATGCAGTGGCTTCGTTCCCTGGGCTTCAAAACAAACCCCGACATCGCCCTGCACCGTACCCTCGCGGAAGTCGAGAAGCTCTATCAGAGCTGGGTGGAAGGACGCGAGAACTGGCCATACGAAGCAGATGGCATGGTAGTCAAGGTAAACTCCATCGCTTATCAGCAGGAGTTGGGCAGCGTCGCCCGAGAACCGAGGTGGGCAATCGCCTACAAGTTCCCCGCTGTGCAGGGCACCACACGCCTCCTTGATATTGGCACAAACGTGGGAAGAACAGGAAGCCTCAATCCCTACGCCATCCTGGAGCCGGTTCGCGTGGGTGGCGTCGTCATCAGCCAGGCGGCACTACACAACGAAGAGGACATTCACCGCAAAGATATCAGAATAGGCGACACCGTCATAGTACGGCGGGCCGGAGAGGTCATTCCCGAGATTGTCGGTGCTGTTGTCAGCCAACGCACGGGGAAGGAGAGGGTCTTCTCCATGCCGTCGCGCTGCCCAGTGTGCGGCAGCGAGGTCATCAAGTCTGAAGGAGAGGCCATGCACCGGTGCACCAACGCCGCCTGCCCATCCCAGAATCTTGAAAGGATCAAGCATTTTGTTAGCCGCGAGGCCATGGACATTGACGGCGTGGGCGAGCGACTGTGTCAAGCCCTGTTTCAAAAGGGGCTGGTCAGAGACGCTGCCGACCTCTACTATCTCACCCGCGATCAGCTTCTATCTCTGGAAGGCATGGCTGAGAAAAGCACCTCCAATGTGCTGGCTTCCATCGAAGCAAGTAAGGATAGGCCTCTGGCCCGCGTCCTCTTCGCCCTAGGCATTTTACACGTCGGCGACGAGTATGCCGAGCTCCTGGCCCAGCGCTTCGGCAGCATAGACGAGCTAGCCAGAGCAGATCAGGAGAGCCTTCTCGCTCTACCATCAATCGGGCCCAAGATAGCCGAGAGCATCGTCACTTTCTTCAGGCAAGAAGGCAACCGACTGATTATCGACAGGCTGCGGAAAGCGGGAGTCAGACTGGCCCGTGACAACAGCGAAAGAGCGCGGCCTCAAAGACTACCCCTTGCCGGGCTCGAGTTTGTTCTAACGGGGCGGTTGGAATCCTCTACCCGGCAGGAGGCGGAGGCCAGAATCAGGGCCCTGGGAGGCAAGGCCGCGTCGGACGTCGCCAGGAAGACCTCTTATCTGGTCGTTGGCGCTGACCCGGGAGCCAAGCTGGCGAGGGCTCAAGAGTTGGGCGTAAAGACGCTCAGTGAAGCCGAGTTTCTGCGGTTGATGGCCCGAAGCAGCTCGCCCCCTTGGATTTCCCCAACCACATCCGCCAAGATACGCGCATAGTAGTCAGGCAACTCACCTATGCCAAAGAAACTGACCTCCTCCGCCCCAACTCCCCGGACCGGTTCACCATCACCGACTTCGACCAGATACGACTGCGAGCATGTCGCCATAGATCTCGGGGGCTTCTCGTCTAGCCACTCTAGTCAGCCTCACTATGTCTCCGGATACCCCCGCTTCCTCCTTCAGTTCCCTCAAACAGGCATCTTCCGATGTCACGCCAATTCCAATGAAGGCCGAAGGAGAGCCCCAAACACCTTTCTTGGGCGGAATCCCTCTCTTGATCAGCAAAGAACCTCTTGTCCCTCGCTGCAACCGCCACCGCCACCGGCAGAGGGTTCCTGTAGTCAACAAAATCCCAACTCGGGCAGTACTCTCTCTCCTTGTTTTCGACTATCCCCACCTGAAGAGGCGCTCCCCATATCAGGCAATACCTATATTCCTTCATTCCCTCCAACCATGGGGACTTTCATACCACATCTGGCATACCTAGCCCGGCCAGCGTCAACGTGGATTCGAATAGCGGGCAATGCACCTCGACCGTCCACACGGTCAAAGGGCTTCACTTCCTTTGGACAGCTATCCTCGCCGCCACGGCGATATCGCCGGCGGTCAGACCATATCTCTGAACCAGCTCCTCTGCTTTCCCTGACACAGCATACCTGTCACCGAGGTTCACAAAACACATGGGAACGGGCTTCTCCCTGGCTACCACCTGGGCAACGCGGCTTCCCAGGCCGCCGTGGGCCAGATGCTCTTCAGCAACGACAATCGAGCCGGTGTCCCATGCAGCCTGGGCCACAAATCTCTCGTCTAGAGGCTTGACCGTAGGCATACTGGCTACCTGGCAGTCTATCCCCTCCTCGGCCAGCACCTCGGCCGCCTCCAAAGCCTTGGCTACCATAATGCCCACAGCTACGATAGTCACGTCTTTGCCCGGTCTGAGGACCACCGCTTTGCCAAGGGTGAAGTGATAGCCTTCAGAATGGACGAGCGGTGTCCTGGAGCGACTCAACCTGACATAGAAAGGCCCCGGAGTGCTTGCAGCCACTTTCACTGCCTGGGCAGTCTCCACTGCATCAGAGGGCACGACCACGGTGAAGCCAGGCAGAGAGCAATACAGGGCCAGATCCTCAACAGCCTGATGAGAGGCGCCGTCTTCGCCAACAGTGATACCAGAATGGGTAGCCACAATTTTGGCATTCAACGCCATCTGGGAAAGACAGATCCTCAATTGATCAAAACAGCGACAGGAGACGAAGATGGCAAAGCTGCTGGCGAACACGGTCTTCCCCGAAGCAGCCAGACCAGCAGCAATGCCTATCATATTCTGCTCCTCCAGCCCACAGTCGAAGAAACGATCGGGGAACGCCTCGGCAAAGTAGCGAGTCATCGTCGACGGCGATAGATCGGCATCGAGCACGACAATGTCGGGATCCTGCTTCCCGAGTCCTACCAGAGCATTGCCATAGGCTTCACGAGTGGATGCTTCTACTGCCAACGTTAGCTCAACTCCTTTAGCGCCCTTTCAGCCTCTTCTGGGGTAGGGGCCTTGCCATGGAATCTCACGTTGTTCTCCATGAAGCTAACGCCTTTGCCTTTGACAGTATGAGCAATTATGACCGTGGGTTTGCCTTTCGTATCTCGGGCCTCCTCAAAAGCAGCCAGGATCTGGTCGTAGTCGTGGCCGTCTATGTCGATTGTGTGCCAGCCGAATGCCTGCCACTTCTTATCCAGAGGATCGAGGTTCATAATCTCACGAGTCCAACCGCTAAGTTGCATCTTGTTGCAGTCGACGATCGCTGTCAGGTCGTCCAGCTTGAAATGCACCGCTGATAGAGCTGCCTCCCACGTTTGCCCTTCCTGGCACTCCCCATCGCCGAGGAGAACGTAGACGCGATAGCCGCGGTGATCAAGCCTCGCAGCCAGAGCAACGCCTATGCCGAAGGACAGGCCCATGCCCAAAGAGCCAGCCGTCATCTCCACCCCCAGCGAGAGGTTTCTGTCAGGGTGGCCTTGAAGGCCGCTATCCGGCTTTCTCAGGGTAGCAAGCTGCGCCGTGGGGAAGTAGCCGCTTTCAGCTAGCGCAGCATACAGGACTGGGGCTGAATGGCCCTTGCTCAATACGAACCGGTCGCGATCTTCCCACTGTGGATTCTTCGGGTCATGGCGCATGACCCTGAAGTAGAGTGTCGTGACGATGTCGGCCGCCGACAGAGAACCGCCAGGGTGTCCACTGCCTGCCGCAGCGGTCATGGTGATCACGTGACGCCGCAGCCTCCTGGCCATCTCCCCGAGTACTGGCACAGAGAAGCCAGATGTCGTAGCCGCGGAGGCGCTGTCAGGAGACACCCCACTGTGATTCGGCATGAGCTGTCAGTGGAATTGTAAATCAGCCATGGCCTGTATGTCTATTGAATCGGCGGCGACTGTTGTCGAGTCCTTGCCTGCACTGGACATCCCGCAACCCAATCTGCAACCGGTCCCAAACCGGACTCCAGTGGCGTGGCGCGACCTCATTGAGCAGCTAGCTCAACTTGGATATAATGCGCCAGTGATCATAGACTTCCACACACATGTCTTTTCTCCCCGGGTGAAGGAAAGACGCAGCGAGTATGTGAACAGGGATCCCTGCTTCGCACTGCTGTACTCCAACCCAAAAGCCAAGCTGGCAACCGCTGAAGAACTGGTCGCCAGCATGGATGAAGCCCAGGTCGATCTCTCAGTCATCCTCAACATAGGATGGATGAGTCACCAGCTTTGTGTGGAAACCAACGAGTACATCCTCGAGTCGATAGCTAGATATCCCGACAGGCTCATAGGCTTCTGCAGTATCCAACCCACGGCCGGAGACGCCGCCATAGCTGAGCTGGAGCGATGCGCTAGCTCTGGAGCCAGGGGGATCGGAGAGATTAGATCCGACGTACAAGGCTTCAACCTCACCGACAGGACGATAATGGAACCCGCGACCAACACAATGGTCAAGCACGACCTCATCCTCTTGACTCACTCATCCGAGCCCGTGGGGCACCAGTATACTGGCAAGGGCACCATCACCCCCGACATCCTCTACTCCTTCATCCTGGCTTTTCCCCAACTGAAGTTGGTCTGTGCCCACTGGGGCGGCGGCCTACCTTTCTATGGCACGATGCCCGAGGTAGCCAGCGCCTTCACCAACGTCTTCTTCGATACCGCGGCCACTGTCTTTCTCTATGAACCCCACATCTTCACCGAGGTCAGCCACATTGTTGGAGACGACAAGATACTGTTCGGAAGCGACTACCCGTTGACCACCCAGAGTCGGCCAATTGCCCAGATACGATCCCTTCAACTCGCCGAGGAACAGAAGGCCAGGATTCTGGGCGACAACGCGCGAGTACTTCTGTCTATCGCCTGAAGGAGCGTAGATGTCAGACGATCCCGAGCGAATCCGCTCTTTCATCGCCATCGAATTGTCCGAAGACCTCAGGAGCAGACTAGCAGCACTGAGGAACGAACTGGAAAGAGCCGAGCACTCATTTGTCAGGTGGGCCGACCCCGAAGGCATCCACCTGACTCTGAAGTTCTTGGGCAATATCCCTCTTAGGCAAGTAGGGGAGATAAACGGAGCCATGGATGGAGCTGTTCAAGGGATTCCTCCTTTCCGTCTGGAGATATCAGGGCTGGGCGGTTTCCCCAACCTAGGACAACCTCGAGTGCTCTGGATTGGCATTCGCGGTGAGACACAGATGCTCTCACGACTACAACACAGCATCGACTCTGCGCTCATATCTCTCGGCTTCGCCAAGGAGGAACCGCCATTTGTGCCACATCTGACCCTGGCTCGGCTCAGACAGGGAGCATTTCCAGAGGAGAGAAAGAGCTTCGGCAACCTTGCCAGATCGGTCGACTTCGAGGGGGGCTACCCGATCAACGCGGAGGCTGTCAGCCTCATGAGAAGTCAACTCACCCCTTGCGGGGCCATCTACACACGCCTATCTGCCACGAAGCTGGAACACCAGAAGACCCCTCGACAACCTGAGAGTTCACTCTAGACTCGATTTGCCGCCAGAGCGCTTTTGTTATATACTACCGCATATCCTATTCAGGTTTGGGAGGTGGAACCTTGGATAACACGTCATTCCCGAAATGTCAGAAGTGTGGTAAAGGAGATCTGGTACCCCTGTCCGATTTCGGTAGCCAAGGAGCAGCAATTCACTACAAAGCTTGGGTATGCACCAACCCTGATTGCGGCTACAACATCAAGATCAGGAACGGTGAGATATACTTGAACGAACCCGTTCTCAGTGGAGAGCTTCGCGCTCGCACACGCTAGGGATAGCCACACTGCAACAGTAGGTTTGCCTAGTCTCGCTCAGCTAGCCGAGTTGACCCTGGACGCTTTCTTTCCGCAGCGTTGCGTGGGCTGCGGGAAAGTGGGGAGCTTTCTTTGCGTAGATTGTCGCCGAAAGCTGCCGAGGGTGTTCCCACCTCTCTGCCCCCGGTGCGGCAGGCCTCAGGCCAGTGGCATCGTGTGCGCAAGTTGCCGCCAAAGACAGGCCCAGATTGACGGCATTCGTTCACCTTTTCGCTTCGAGGAGGCCGTGCGTCAAGCGATCCACCAGTTGAAGTACCACAACCTGAGAGCGATAGCCCCTTGCCTAGCCCGACTGTTGGCTGACTATCTGCACTCAAATCCGTTGCCCGGTGAAGCCCTCATTCCAGTTCCGCTTCACCCTAAACGGCTGAGAGAAAGGGGGTACAATCAATCGAACCTCCTGGCCGAAGAACTGAGCAAGTTGACCAACTTGTCTGTGATACGGGATTGCCTCATCCGCGTCAAGGAGGCGCAACCACAGGTGAGAGCGTCTTCCGCCCAGGAGCGGCTCAACAACGTGGCCGGCGCATTCTTATGTCAAGACAACAGAGTGGGTGGCAAACAAATCGTTCTCGTTGATGACGTGTGCACCTCAGGTGCGACACTGGAGTCCTGCGCTTCAGTTCTCAAGGACAAGGGGGCTGCGTCCGTTTGGGGCTTGACACTGGCCAGAGAAATATAGGGGGAGAGATGAAACTTGAGATTTTTTCGAAAAACGAATCGATGCTAACCGAGGCGATCGAATCATACGCCAGGAAGAGGGTGGGCAAGCTGGACCGCTACATGCCCTGGATCACCGAGGGCAAGCTGGAGATTTCGCAGGAGGATGCGCGAGTACCCGAGGAGCGAATCACGATTCAGGCTACTCTTGGGAGCAAGGGGATGTTGATCAGATCTCAAGAGAGAGCCGAGGATATGCGCACAGCCATCGACAAGGTAACGGAGGCGCTATCCAGCCGAATCAAACGATACAAAGGCAAACGATACGACAAAGGCAGAGGCATTTCCCTCACTCGCGTGGCAGCCGCGGAAGGGCCAGAGGAAAATGAAGCGCCACAAGTGGTGAAGAGCAAGCGTTTCCTGGTTAAGCCGATGTCTCAAGACGAGGCCGTAGACCAAATGGAACTTCTGGGACACGATTTTTTCCTTTATCTCAGCGCCGAGACTGGCAAGCCGAACCTGCTGTACCGGCGAAAAGACGGCAACTATGGCTTGATCGAGACGGAGACGGGGTGAAGCAAACGGGCCACTACCGCGGATCCCCCACATTTGGCATGGCGCAAGACTACAGGCGGCGGCATGCGGCGGGGAAGACATGAGCCTGAGTTGCATCAGGGCCAAGGCGTGTGGCGTGGCGCAAGACTACAGGCGGCCAGGGGCCGGGAAAGGCGTGATCTGGAGCTGTGTCGCGTTCACTACCTGTGGCGAATTCCGGCACTGTGGCCGGTAAGGCAATTGGAGGAGACATGGGGCCGAGCTACCTTGTTTTCAATACGAGTCTGGGGTGGGTGGGAGTCATAGGCTCGCCAGAGGGGTTGAGGAGGCTCACCCTGCCACAGGCATCACTGAAACAGGTATGGCGCGTCTTCGATGGATCCAGCGCGAAGTGGCACGATCCTGTCCTCAGCGAAGCCCGCGGGGATTACTTCGGCGACTTGCCCGACAGGATACGGGACTACCTGGACGGCAAGAGAGTCAGCTTCCCCGACAAGCTGGACCTAGCCCGAGCGAGCTCTTTCCAGCGAGAGGTATGGCAGACAACCAAGTCCATCCCCTACGGCGAGACCAGGAGCTACGCCTGGGTTGCCAGCGAAGTGGGGTTGCCGAGAGCGGCCAGGGCCGTGGGGCAAGCCATGGCACGGAACCCGCTACCCATGGTAATTCCCTGCCACCGCGTCGTGGGCACCGATGGCAGCCTTGTCGGTTTCGGCGGCGGCATAGAGATGAAACGCCGTCTACTGCGACTCGAAGCCAGCGCTAGATGAGCCGCGGCTCGAGCGACAGGCTCTCCGGACCCACTATCTCTCCCAACTGAGCTGCTAGACCGGTACAGTAGTCTACGGTCGTCCCGGGCATGTCCATCTCAGTTCTCTCCGCCCCGGCGGTGACCACAAGGGAGACCGTATCCTGCCCGGGGTGGCTCTTCAGCGTCTCAACAACTCTGCGAAGCCGCTCAATGTCCTCTTCGAGCTCCTCCGTCTGCCTGATGTTGATTACGAGGTGACGCCGCAATTCCGCGGCGGGTGCGCGCTCCTTCCGTTCAACACGCTGGTAGCGCTGGGCCTGCTGGCAGTTCAACTGCACCCTGCCTTCCCTCACCTTGACAAGGCCCTTGACAAGGAGGACATTGCCCTCCTCCCACAGCTCCCTGCCACTTTCATAGACTTCCGGCCACACGATGACTTCTATGTCGCCGTCGAGGTCCTCCAGCGTGGCCACGGCAAAGGGGCGCCTGTCCCGGGTATAGGCCTGACGCAACGCACTCACCATGCCCCCGATCAGCACCACCCCTCCGGCCATCTCAGAGGCAATCTCGGCACACGAAGCCGTGACTACCGAAGCCAGCTCAGGGCCAAGCGAGTCAAGCGGGTGCCGGGAGAAATAGACGCCGAGCAGCTCTCTCTCCCAATCGAGCTTCTGCCTGGCAGATTCGTCCTCATCCTCTTGGGCTTTCGAGGCAGGAGCAGAGGGGGGAGGAGTAGCCTGGCTCAAGCCGGCAAACATGCTGACCTGGCCTGACTCCCTCATCCGCTGCTCTGCCTGAGAGATGGAGAGCATCCGCCCTACGGAGTCGAGGAGCACTCCCCGCTCACCCAGCGAGTCGAAGGTCCCGGCTCTAATCAAGCTCTCCAGCACCTTCCGGTTGATGTTGCGCAGGTCGACTCGATGGCAGAAGTCCTCCACGGACTGGAAAACCCCACCCTCGGCACGGGCGGACAGGATGGCGTCGACAGGCGCATGGCCGACATTCTTGATGGCAGCCAAGCCGAAACGGATAGCCAGGGCACCGCCGCCCTTCTCAGAGGCAGGCGGGGCGGGAGGCTGTCCGTTGGTGTCAATAGCGAAGCCAGACCGGCTCCTGTTGATGTCCGGAGGAAGAACGGGAATGCCCATGCGGCGGCATTCAGCCACCGCCAGGCGGATCTTGTCCATGTTGTCCCAGTAGGTATTTAGATAGGCGGTCATATACTCCGTGGGGTAGTTCGCTTTGAGGTAGGCGCCTCGATAGGCGATGAAGGCGTAGCTCACGCTGTGCGCCTTGTTGAAAGCGTAGCCAGCGAAGGGCTCGATAAGGGAGAACACCTCTTTGGCCAGCTCCGCGGCTATGCCTTTGTCCTCGGCTCCGGCAATGAAGGTCTTCTCCTCCTTCTTCATCACCCTGGGTATCTTCTTGCCCATAGCTTTGCGAAAGATATCGGCCTGACCCAAGCTGTAGCCAGCCAGCGCCTGAGCAATGAACATAACCTGCTCCTGATAGATGATGACCCCGTAGGTCTCCTTCAGGATCTCCTCCAGGGCGGGGTGAGGGTAGTGGACAGGCGAAAGCCCCTGCTTGGCCTTGATGAAAGTGTGTATCTGCTCCATGGGGCCGGGGCGATAGAGGGCGACCATAGCGGAGATGTCAGCGAACGTGGTAGGCTTGAGCTCCTGGAGATAGCGGCGCATACCACTGCTCTCCAACTGGAAGATTCCTTTGGTCTCCCCGGCAGCCAGCAGGTGAAAGGCCCGGTCATCGTCGAGGGGGATGTGCTGCAGGTCGACCGCTATGCCTTTGTTCTGCTCAATGATGTCCGTCGCCTTGGCCAGGATAGTCAAGTTGGACAGTCCCAGGAAATCCATCTTCAGCAAGCCCAGGCGGGCTATGTTGTCCATGTGGAACTGCGTCATTACGGCCTGGTTGTTGCCCTTGCTCACCAGCTGCACGGGCACATACTCGATCAGGGGATCCTCCGATATGACGACCCCGGCGGCATGGGTGCTGGCGTGCCTCACCAGACCTTCCAGCTTCCTGGCTGAGTCGACCAGACGGCGCACCTCCTCGTCCTGCTGGTAGAGGTCGCCAAGCTCGCTGCTCTCCCCCAGGGCCCTGTCGAGGGTAATGGTCAACTCCTGGGGAATCAAGCGGGCCACCCGGTCAGCCTGACCATAGGGCATGCCCAGAGCCCTGCCGGTATCCCGTACGGCTGCCCTGGCCCCCAGCGTGCCGAAAGTGATTATCTGAGCCACGTGGTCCGTGCCATACTTCTGGTTGACATAGGCCAGGACTTCGTCGCGGCGGTCGTCCTGGAAGTCGAGGTCGATGTCAGGCATTTCGCGGCGTTCTATATTGAGGAAGCGTTCAAACACCAGCCCGTACTCCAGAGGGTCGATATCAGTGATGTTCAGGCAGTAGAGAACGACGCTGGCGGCAGCGCTGCCCCGAACCCCGAAATGAATATCCTGTTTCCTGGCAAAAGAGATGATGTCCCAGACCACCAGAAAGTAGTCGGCGAAGCGCGTCTTCTGGATAACGTCCAGCTCGCGTGAGAGGCGCTCGTTGACCTCAAGCGACGGCTCGCCGTAGTGCTTCTCGACCCCCTGCCAGCAGAGTTCCGACAGAAAATCGTCGGCGGTCCTGCCTTCGGGCGGCGCCACCCTCGGCAGGTGAAGCTCGCCGAAATCCAGCTCCAAGTAGCAGCTATCGGCAATGCGCTGGGTATTCTCCACCGCTTCCGGCAGGTCGGTGAAAAGCTCAGCGGCCTCCTCGGGACTCCTGAGATAGAAGTAGTCGCCCGCCATCTTCAGCCGCTTCTCATTCTGCACCGAGGTGTTGGTCTGAATGCAGAGGAGGAGGTCATGAGCCGCGGCATCAGCCTTGTTGACGTAGTGGACGTCGAAGGTGGCTACAGGCGGTATACCGAGCCTGCCGGAGAGGGGGACGAGCTCGCGATTGATCTGCTCCAGGTCGGGAATGGGATGCCTGAGGAGTTCCAGGTAGTAGTCGCCGAAGAGCTCTCTATACCACGAAGCCACCGCAGCGGCCTCGTCAACTCGCCCCTCGAGAATGAGTCGAGGCACTTCCCCCTGGGGACAGCCGGAGAGAGCAATAAGGCCGTCGTGATGAAGGGTCAGGAGCTCCCTGTCCACCCGGGGCCGGTAGTAGTAGCCCTCAAGGTGGCTCCTGGTGACCAACTGGAGCAAGTTGTGGTATCCTTGCTTATTTCTGGCCAGCAGAGTGAGATGGTAGGAGTCGCGGTCCGCGGGCTCGCGGCTATGGCGATCGGTGCGGGCCACATACACCTCACAGCCGATAATCGGCTTGATCCCCGCTTCCCTAGCCGCCACATAGAAGTCGATAGCGCCATACATGGCGCCGTGGTCGGTAATGGCGAGGCTATCCATGCCGAGCTCCTTGGCCCTGGCGACGAGGCGAGGAATGCGGCACATGCCGTCAAGGAGGCTGTACTCGGTGTGAACGTGGAGGTGGGTGAACTTGCCCGGCATTTTTCAGATTATAGCACGGGAGTCCCGGCACCGACCTTGGGGACAACAAGGCCATGGTAAGAGCGAAAACGACGAGAGCCGCCAGAGCCGCCGCGTGGTGGCTCTTCGTGGCCTGCCTGCCCCTGCTGCTTATCAGCAGCGCCGTCAGGATAGGGCTGAACAGCACCCGCATCTACGAATACGGCTTCGACAAGTACGGGATAAGCGACGTGACTCAGCTGGACAGGACACAGCTCAGCGAGATAGCGGAAAGGCTCATAGACTACTTCAACTCCAAGGTAGACACGCCGCAGATGACGGTGGTCGATAGAGACGGGAGAGAGTTCGAGCTATTTCACGACTATGAGCTGATACACCTGGAGGACGTGAAGGGGCTATTCCGGGCCGGCTACCGGATCCAGGCAGCGACCCTGGCCTACATCATCCTCTACGTGCTGCTGCTTCTGCTATGGGAAAAGGGGCGCGGGCAAGGCCTGGCGAAAGGGACAAGGCTGGGATGCATGGTGACTCTGGGAGTCATAGCCGCGGCCGGCATCGGCGCCCTGTTCAGCTTCGAGCGGCTGTTCATTCAGTTCCACCTGATAAGCTTCAGCAACCCCTACTGGATGCTGAACCCGGGCACGGACTATCTCATCATGCTGTTTCCCGGCGGGTTCTGGCAGGACGTTGCCCTCATAGGGGGAGGAATCATAGTGGGAGAGGCCCTGCTCCTGGGCGGCGTCGCGTGGGCCGCTCCCTCCATCTACAGAAGGCACGCCCGCCGCAGGCACCCTATGATAGACGGGAGTTGACATGGTATAATTCCGCGGCGGTGTGAGACCACCCCAATTTAGACTAGAATCGAGACAGCGGCAGCGGAGATATCGGAGATGGCTACAGACAAGATGAGAGCAGTGGAGTTCGCCGTGGAGCAGATTGAGAGACAATTCGGCAAAGGGGCGATCATGAGGCTGGGTGAAAACCCGGGTGACGTGGCCGCGGGCGCCATTCCCACAGGCTCGGTGAGCCTGGACCTGGCTCTGGGGATAGGCGGCATACCCCGGGGACGGGTGACCGAGATCTTCGGCTCCGAGGCCTCGGGCAAGACTACGCTGGCCCAGCATATCATCGCCGAAGCCCAGAAAGCCGGCGGCATCGCCACCTACGTCGACGCCGAACACGCGCTCGACCCGGCGTACGCGGCCAACTGCGGCGTCAACATCGACGACCTGTACATCTCTCAGCCCGACACTGGCGAGCAGGCCCTGGACATCACCGAGACGCTGGTAAGGAGCGGGGCGGTGGACGTCATAGTCATCGACAGCGTCGCGGCCCTGGTACCCAAGGCGGAGATAGAGGGCGACATGGGCGATACTCACGTCGGCCTCCAGGCGCGGTTGATGTCGCAGGCGCTGAGGAAGCTAACGGCGGCCATTAGCAGGTCCAGGACGGCGGTGGTATTCATCAACCAGCTCCGTGAGAAGGTGGGCATCGTCTTCGGCAATCCCGAGGTCACCCCGGGAGGGAGGGCCCTCAAGTTCTACAGCTCGGTGAGGGTAGACCTGAGGCGGAGCGAGTCCATCAAGCGCGGCTCGGAGATAGTAGGCGCCAGAGTGAAGGCCAGGGTGGTAAAGAACAAGGTAGCCCCACCCTTCCGCACGGCAGAATTCGATATCCTGTTCAACCAGGGCATAAGCAAGGAAGGCGACCTGATCGACCTCGGCCTGGCAACGGGGATAGTCCAGAAGGCCGGCGCCTTCTTTGCCTACGGAGAAACGAAGCTGGGACAGGGCAGAGAGAACACCAGGGACTTCCTGCGACAGCACCCCGAGCTGGCAGCGCAGCTCGAGGGAGAGCTGAGGCCGGCGCGAGCAGTGCGAAGGGTGTCCCCTGAGGGAGTCATCGAAGACTCCGACTAGCACAGCGAAGCGGAACCAGAAGGCCCGATCCGGAAGGACCCGTAGTGACAAGCGAGAGCAATTTGCAGCAATGCCTTGATACAGCCTATCGATACCTGAGCTACCGCCCCCGCAGCGAGGGGGAGATGAGACAGCGGCTGCGGCAGCGCGGCTATGACAGCGAGACGGTGGAGAGCGCAATCGGAAGGCTGAGGGAACAGAACCTGAGCGACGACCTGGCCTTCGCCACGTTCTGGAAAGAGAGCCGGCTTTCGTCCAAACCCAGAAGCAGAAGGCTGATACAGAGAGAACTGAGCGAGAAGAAGGTGGCCCCGGAGATCCGGGAGCAGGTCACCAGCGACATAGACGACGAGGCCAACGCCTGCCGGCTGGGGCGCAGCCGGATGCATACCCTGGCCCAGATGGACTACCCCGACTTCCACCGGCGCCTGAGGAACTACCTCGGCTATCGCGGGTTCAGCTACGAAGTAATCAGACGCACGATAGCTCTCCTCTGGCGGGAAAGAGAGAATGAGCAGGTGAAGCACTGAGATGGTAGACTGGACACTGGCAGCGCAAATCGCCAGCGGCGGCTTCGGCATGGTATTTCTCATCCTAGCGATAATAGCCGTCGCGGTGTGGTTGACCTACCGGGCCGTGAATAGACCCGGCAGAACAAGCCCGGGCAAAGAAAGGAAGTAAGGCCGGCAGGCCTTCCGGGCCCTCTTCGGCAAGTTCATCATCGTTGGAGGAATAGCTACGATGTTTGGTATGTTAGAGAGCGGCTTCCAGCACTTCTTCTGGGGCAACGCCGTGATGCTTGTCATCGGCGGGTTGCTCATCTACCTAGCGATCGCCAAGAAGATGGAGCCCCTGCTGCTGGTGCCCATCGGCTTCGGCATCATGCTGGTCAACCTTCCCCTGGGCGGGATCATGGACTACGACCTCCAACTGAAGGCTCCCGAGGCGGGCACGGTGCTGGAATTGGAGATGGAGGAGGGCGACAGGTTCAAGGAGGGACAGGTAATCATCCGGCTGGACTCCGGAGAGATAGCGACGCCGGTCTTCGGCAGGGTGGAGAAGGTCAAGGTGTCGCCGGGCGAGCAGGTGGAAGAGGGAGATGTGGTGGCCTCGCTGACCACCATGCAGCAGACCAATCAGGACGAGGTGCCGACCGAGCCACGGGGACTGCTGGCCAAGATATTCAAATTCGGCGTTATGTGGCAGGTGCTGCCGCCGCTGATGTTCCTCTGCCTGGGGGCGCTGACCGACTTCGGCCCGATGCTGGCCAACCCCAAGACGCTGCTTCTGGGTGCGGCGGCCCAGTTCGGCGTGTATTTCGCCTTCTTCATGGCGCTGTTCTTCGGCTTCGACCTGGCCGAGGCGGCCTCCATCGGAATTATCGGCGGGGCCGAGGGGCCGACGACCATATATGTCACTTCGCTTCTGGCGCCGCACATCATAGGGGCCACGGCGGTGGCGTGCTACTCATACATGGCGCTGGTGCCCATCATCCTGCCCCCAGTGATAAAGCTGCTCACCACGAAGCAGGAGAGGCAGATATACATGAAGCCCCAGCTACGGGAGGTATCGCAACTGGAGAAGATACTGTTCCCCGTGGTGACAACGGTGATCGTCATACTGTTCGTCCCCTTCTCCGCCCCCCTGATGGGCTGTTTCATGGTAGGGAACCTGTTCAGGGAATGCGGGGTCACCGAGAGGCTGAGCAACACGGCGCAGACGACGCTGGTCGACATCCTGACCATATTCCTGACCCTGTCCATAGGGGCCACCATGCCGGCGGACAACTTCCTGCAGCCGAAGACCCTGCTGGTGCTGGTGCTGGGAGTGGTGGCCTTCGCCACCGCCGCCGGGGCGGGAGTGATACTGGCCAAGATAATGAACCTTTTCTCCAAGGAGAAGATTAACCCGATGATAGGCGCCGCCGGAGTGTCGGCAGTGCCGATGTCGGCGAGGGTGGTGCAGGTGATGGGCCAGAAGGAGAACCCCAGGAACTTCCTGCTGATGCACGCCATGGGCCCCAACGTAGCCGGGGCCATCGGGGCGGCCATCGCCGGCGGCATATTCCTGGGCATCCTGGCATAGGCCCTGGGCCGCCTCAGGGTTGACAGTAGGCTCCGCTCGAAGCTATATTGTGAGAGGCGGGGGCCATTAGCTCAGTTGGTTAGAGCACGGTCCTGATAAGACCGGGGTCTGTGGTTCGAATCCACAATGGCCCACCATCTCACCCGACAATCCACGGATCAAGGGGCAATTCGCCGGTTTGGCACACCGAAATGAGTACTAGTGAACTGGAAGGCTCTGCCAAGCAGGTGCGAGGGAACATATATCTGTGCTTCACCCACCCGGGATCCAAGTCCCAATGCAAATAGGGGGATCACGAACATGGCAATGACCATGACGGAGAAAGTCCTAGCAAGCCATGCCCGTGTGCCAGAGGTCAAGCCCGGTGACATCGTGACATGTGCACTGGATTGGATCGTGCATATTGACGTTGTCTTCACCGCGGATTGGTTCGCTATCCCCAACCGGATTGCCAGGCCGGAGCGTCACGTAGCCATCATGGACCACATGGTACCCGCTCAGACCATTCGTGATGCCGAGGCCCACGTCGAGTTTAGAGAGTTCATAAGACGATTCGGCATACCACACGTCTTTGACATAGGCAATCACGGCATCTCTCACCAAGTGCTCGCCGAGCAGGGATTTGCGCTACCGGGTCAGATGCTGGTCTGCGAAGACTCACACACTTGCGGCGCCGGTGCGTTCAACTGCGCAGGTCGAGGGCTGGGTGCACTGGGAATGACATACGCTGTCTGCAAAGGCGAAAGTTGGTTTCAGGTTGGCGAGACCATCCGCTACGAGCTTCAGGGTGAGCTATCCCCAGCCGTCGACGGTAAGGATGTATTTCTCTATATCGCTGGGACGTATGGTGAGGACGTCAACTCGAACATCGAGTTCGAAGGACCAGGAATCGCGGGGCTCTCTATAGCTAACAGGCAGTGCATCGCGACCATGTGCGCCAACTTGGGGGCTGAGTTCGTGCTCTTCCCATTTGACGAACGTCTAGAACACTATCTACGAGAACGCGCCGTGGAGAAGTACAACCCTGTAGAGAGTGACCCTGATGCCGAGTATGCCAAGATCCGCATCGTCGATCTGCGTAGCATTGTGCCCTACATTGCCCTCCCGGATTCCATTCCGAACAACTGCAGGCCGGTGGCTGAAATCGCAGGGCTCGAGATCAACCAAGCATTCATAGGCTCGTGTGCCAACGGACGTTTGGAAGACCTGGCGGTGGCGGCCGGAATTCTTGAGGGAAAGAGGGTCTCCGAGGGAGTTCGTCTGATCATCACACCAGCATCCCAGGAAGTGTATGGGGCAGCACTCAGAGCTGGCTACATACAGAGGCTGGTAGATGCCGGGGCAGTCATCACGGCTTCCACTTGCGGAGCATGCTATGGAGGACACTCAGGATTGCTTGCCCGAGGTGAGCGCTGCGTCTCGAGCAGCACACGGAACTTCAAGGGGCGGATGGGGAGCCCCGACAGCGAAGTCCT
>SMTZ1_10000626_pt1 | contig 36179 bp, 24 predicted proteins | sample DeeMarSWOR136_30_FD_25667 | JGI IMG/M metagenome (IMG submission 25667)
CCATTAAATGAGTGAAAGGCGAAAATACCTCCACATGTACTGAGACATCCGGCGCAAGCTGTTGTGTTTTTTCTAATGCGTTTGTGAACCATTCAGGATAAGCAGCCGGGTTGGAAAGGTCGGCGTTTAGGTCGATGTCCCAAAGCTGTGGCAAATGCCATGTGTTCCAGACATAGCCTTCAAGCCTGTATGTAGCCAGATCATTGATATCAACTATCTTATAGTCCGCCCGTTCGAGAGGAGCCTGTTCCTGTCGATATGTCTGCGGATTATCGTCTGGCGGGACAATCGTTTCGAGCCCTGATTTCCAATACAAGTGTTCGCAATTTCCAATTGTCTTTGACGATTTGAGTTTGTTTTTCCAATTTTCCGGCCTGCCGGGCAAATTTACAAGGATGCCGTCAAATTCGTATCGTTGCTGTAAATCGACGAGGGCTTTGGCAAAAGTAACAGAATCGAACCATATTTCCGAAGGGCTGTAGTTGCAGTTTAAGAAATAGTGCCCGAGGGCAAGCTGACACATTACCGGCACACGGTCCGGTTGTTCATGATTCATTGCCGCTAATACACGTTTTTTCGAATTCATGCCATTATTTCTATTTATTTGACACTATATTTTAGTTTTCACAACCTTCATTTACATTTGTCCATGAAGGCTTATTATACATAGAGCCGGCAGTAAAATACAGGTTTGGTTGTAAGGATTCACTTTGCATTGGCCAAAGAAATTTAGTAGTATAGTGTGATTGAGAGGTTACGGGTACATAGTTTCTATCAGATAAAACTGAAAGGAGCAGGAAATTATTCTTTCAAAATTAAAAATTCATATAGTGGCAGTGTGTTTGTTAAGCATCCTTGCAGTATTCGTGACGGATACCCTTTGTGTTCAGTCTCAAATTCCGGCAGCAAAGGTGGTTTTAGCAAATGAAATTGTTCGTTTCGAATTTGAACCCGAACATGTGGGACTTGCTGCCATGGTGGACCTGGCGACGGAGGTCAATCATATTCAAGCAGTTGAAGGAAAGCACGCGAACTGGGAGCTGGTCTTTTATCAGGATAATCAGAAACGAAGTCTGTCGAGTACTCAGGTGCCCTGCAGTTCTTATGAAATTAAGGAACTTCCTGATGGACTCAGGCGGGCAACTTTTGAATGGCCCGATATGGACCTGGATGATGATAAAAAGGTTGTTAGTGTGCGTGTAACGGTCGACCTGCCTCGAAATTCCGGCATAGCCGAGTGGCGAATATCAGTAGACAACGACTCCAGTATATGGGGTCTCTATGAAGTTGACTTCCCAAAATGCAGCGGATTTTTGAAATCAGGAGAATACGACATTGCCGTACCCAGACGTAACTTTGGCAAGCTATATAAAAAATGCAGTGAAAGATTGTCTTTTAAATACCCCCATGGCTGGTCGATGCCGATGCAGTTTATGTGCGCAATGAAGGCAGCGAACGCAGTCTATATGGCTGCACATGATCCGAGGGCATGGGATAAGAGTTTTACAATAGAGCCCGGCAAAGAGTTTTATATAAAGACAAACGTTGAAAATATGGCGGTTCCCGGCTCCGACCATAAGGCCCCATTCCCTGTGATGCTGGGAGTCTACCGTGGAAGCTGGTTGCATGGTGCCAAGACGTATCGTAAATTCGCACTTACTGCTCCATGGACATCTGAAGGGAAAATTTCACAGCGTAAAAGTATGCCGCAGACACTCAAGGATATCGGTTTATGGATGCTGGTTAGCAACTACATCGGCCCGGCAAAAGGAACACTGGAAGAAAAGAACAAGCCACTGATTGATGCACAGAAGTATTTTGAAGTCCGTTCGACACTCATTACCCGCACTATTTTCCGACCAAGCCCGGTATTCCAGAGCAGGTACGCAATCTCGTATCAAAAGGTCTTGTAATTATGCCTTATATCAACGGCAGGATTATTGATATCTCTAACGATGACTTCGATGAGTATTTGCCTTATTGTGCCAAAGACCGGATGGGCAAGCACTATGTAGAAACATATGGAAACAAAGTAAAGCAGGCCCCTATGTGCTGCTATACGGAATTCTGGCAAGATAAGGTTACACAAATTGTTGAGCGATTGGCAAAAGAGGTGGGCGTAAATGCGGTTTATATCGACCAGATAGCAGCAGCAAGTCCTATCCTTTGTTTTGATAAATCACATGGCCATCCCCTCGGCGGCGGCGGCTGGTGGGTGGACGGTTATCGAAAAATGCTCAGGAAAGTTCAGAAGGTCGCTCACAGTAACGGCAGGGAAATGATTATAACCACTGAATGCGCCGCAGAGCCCTTTATGGATGGTGTTGACGCTTTCCTTATCTGGATAAAGCCGGATGAGCGTTCCATCCCCATGATAACCGCAGTGTATTCAGGCTACAGCATTTATTTTGGCAGCCCTGCATGGTTTGGACACGGTGACCGCGCTTGGATTATGGCACAGGGGCGGGCCTTTCTCTGGGGAAGTCAGAACGGATGGATGGATTTACAACTGTTCAGACCGGAACATGCCAAGAAAGCCGCCTACCTAAAGAAGGTTGGAAAGTGCCGTGTTGCTGCCAAAAAATTTCTTACTTTTGGAGAACTGGTTGACCTTATAGAGCCGACAAACGATATTAATACCATCACAGAAACCTGGCCCGACCACGGTAATAAACCCCGGACCGCAACACTTCCCAGTATACAAGGCTCTATATGGAAGGCCGAAGACGGAACACTCGGTATCTTTTTGGCGAACTATCTTGAAGAAGACAATACGATAGAGTTCAGGATTGACCCAGCCGAGTATGGCATCGGCGCTGCTTCTGCTGGGTATACAATCACCCAAATCCAGCCTGAAGGAAATCATGTAGAGGAAAGAGCTAAACAAGGGATTCTGAAACGAACTGAAATATTGGGTCCCTGGGAGATACGTATACTCGAAATCCGAGCAACCTCGCCTAAATATACTCCGACGTCCGACTATTCATCGCGGGAAATTGAAGGCTGGAAGGTACTCGTGAACAACGAGCTGTTATCCGAACACGCCGGGCTTGCTGATGATGTATTAAAATTGCTGAAGCACCAGCTTTACCAGATAACACGCGTTGTGCCTGAAGGGCCTTTGAAGGAGCTTCGCCGTATTCCGATTTGGACCGAATACAGGGCCCCGCGTCATCCATGTATGTGCTACCATCCGAGCAGACGATGGCTGAGAGAAAATGACTTCAATCCTGAAAAGGAACGTAGCGTCGAGATAGCCAACGCTGAAAATTTCCTGAAGTGGACGCACGACCAGCCATGGATGGTTATGCACGAACTGGCCCACTCTTACCATCATTGTGTTCTGGGTTATGACCACGCAGAACTTAATCGGGTCTATAAGGATGCCGTAAAGAGCAAGCAATACGAATCTGTTCTGCATATCAACGGAAGGCCGAGACGTGCATATGCTTTGAACAACGACCAGGAATATTTTGCCGAGACCACCGAGGCTTTTTTCGGTACCAACGATTTTTATCCCTTTGTCCGTGCCGAGTTAAAGCAACATGATCCGAATATGTACCAACTGCTCAGGAAGCTATGGAAAGTTGATTGAATCCGACAAGTGACACATCTTTTTAACTTTAAAGCACTTTTCTTGACAAAAAACACCTAAAGGCCTCATCGGCCCAGAATTCAACATAGAAAAACATATAAATTTTGATAAATCATACTTGAATGCGGGTAATATATCATTAAAATCGTCGGAACTGGAGATATGTTTGTCTCCATATTGAGAGCTAAATTCGTCCGTTTCTGTTATATTTGTCGTGTGTTTGGTCTTTCGGTTTTTTAGGTTAAATCGATGAGAGGTAACAAATGGGTTTGGAATCATTTGACTGGATCGCAATCGTTGGGTATTTTGGCGTTCTTCTGGCTGTTGCCTGGTGGGTTATCCTTAGGCGTAAGGACACTGCTGATGACTATTTTCTTGCAGGCAGAAATCTTGGATGGTGGGTCGTCGGTGCCTCCATATTTGCGTCGAATATCGGTTCCGAGCATTTAGTCGGTCTTGCAGGTTCCGGCTGTACCGATGGAGTGGCGATGGCCCATTACGAGCTGCATGCCTGGTGCCTGTTGGGTTTGGCGTGGGTGTTCGTTCCGTTCTATGCCCGAAGCAAGGTGTTTACGATGCCGGAATTTCTCGAGCGTCGTTTCTCTCCAGCGAGCCGCTGGGTGCTTTCGGTCATCTCGCTGGTTGGGTACGTGCTTACAAAGATAGCTGTCGGTGTATTCGCCGGTGGTGTCGTCTTCAGAACCCTTCTTCCGGAGTTGCGGCTCGACTTGGGAATTGTGGTAATGGACAGTTTCTGGATAGGTTCATTCCTTGTAATTATCCTTACCGGAATCTATACCGTTCTTGGCGGATTGAGAGCGGTTGTTTATACAGACACTGTTCAGACCGTTGTACTTGTGTTTGGCTCTGCGCTGGTGACTATATTCGGTCTTAAAGCGTTGGGCGGCTGGGGACAATTGCGGGAGATTGCCGGCTCAGACATGTTTAATTTATGGAAGCCGTTGGTTCCCTCAGGGATGGAGGGTACATGGAAGCCGGTAATGAGCGAGACAAAGATTGCATGGTATTTTAACGGCAACTATCCCTGGCTTGGGATGCTTTTCTGTGCTCCGATCATTGGATTGTGGTATTGGTGCACGGATCAGTATATTGTTCAGCGTGCCCTTGGCGCACCGAGCGAACGTGAAGCGCGGCGAGGCAGTATTTGGGCATCTTTTCTGAAGCTGTTGCCTGTATTCATCTTCATTATTCCCGGTATGATATGCTTCGCATTGGCCAAAAGCGGCAAGATGGCGGAACTTCATGAAGCTTTGTATACGGCAGGGGCGATTGACAATGAAAAATGTCAGGCTGCTTTTCCCTTATTGGTCAAGCACGTGCTTCCCGTGGGTGTTAGAGGTCTTGTTGTAGCTGGGCTGTTGGCAGCCCTGATGAGTTCGCTGTCGAGCGTGTTCAACGCCTCCTCGTCCCTGTTCACTATGGACTTATATTCAAAATTTAGGCCGGGAGTGTCCCAGCATGAGCTGGTCTGGATGGGTCGTATCGCTACCACTATTATGGTAATTATTGGTCTGTTTTGGGTACCTGTGATTCAGGGGGCACGGGGCCTGTACCACTATCTGCAGTCCGTGCAGGGATACCTGGCGCCGCCGATCTTTGTGGTCTTCTTCTTGGGAATATTCAGCAAACGTCTGAACAGTAAGGGATGCCTGGCTGCTTTGATAGTCGGCTTTTTGCTGGGTGTCTTTCGTATGGCCGTTGACACCCCTGTCAAGCTGATAGAAGGTTTTGAATACCAGGAGGGGACGTTTCTCTGGATAGTGAATAGTATATATTTCCAGTACTATAGCCTTTTCATTTTCCTTGTCTGTGTTCTTGTAATGATAGTGGTTAGCTGGTGGACGGCTGAGCCATCCTACGAGCGTATCAGCGGTCTGACATACGGCACACTTAATGAGGAGCATCGGCGCCTGTCACGAAGCAGTTGGGATTGGCGGGAAGTTGCTGCATCGGCTGCGGTGCTCGCCGTGATACTTGCTGCATATCTGTATTTCAGGGGATAAAAAAATGGCTTGCACAATAGGTTTGGATTGCGGGACTAATTCCGTCAGGGCTTTGATAGTTGACGTTGCCACAGGTGATGAGTTGGCCACAGCGGTTTATGAATACGAAACCGGCGAGGCGGGTATTATTCTTGATTCGGCTGACCACAATCTGGCGAGACAGAATCCCTCCGATTACCTCAAAGGCGCCGAAGTTGTCGTTAAAGAAGCTGTCACTAAAGCCAAAGAGGCTGACAAGGATTTTGATGTCAGCGATATTATAGGTATAGGTATTGATACAACCGGTTCAACGCCGATTCCCGTCGATGAGAACGGCACGCCTTTGAGCATGCTGGATAAATTCAAAGATAATCCAAATGCCTGTGCCTGGCTCTGGAAGGACCATACCGGTCATACTGAAGCTGCCGAGATTACCCAACTGGCTGAAAAGGAACACCCTGAATACCTTGCCAAGTGCGGCGGGATATATTCGTCCGAATGGTTTTTCAGCAAGGTGCTTCATTGCCTGCGAACCGATCCTGAAGTTTTCGAGGCGGCATATACATGGGTCGAACATGCCGATTATATGACGGCGCTCTTTACCGGAACCGCGGATCCGAAGAAACTCAAACGCTGTCGTTGTGCCGCAGGCCATAAAGCCATGTTTAACGACAATTGGGGTGGGTACCCTGACCGGGATTTTCTTTCCAAGCTTGATCCTAAGCTCGGCCGGCTTCGTGACACGTTAAGTGACAAGACTTTAGCGATTGACGAGGCAGCGGGTAATTTGACCGAGGAATGGTCGGATAAGCTTGGCCTGCCGCAGGGAATCCCTGTCGCTATGGGTGCATTCGATGCTCATCTCGGTGCAGTGGGTTCCGGAATTAAAGAGGGAACTCTCGTAAAGATAATCGGTACAAGCACATGTGATATGGTGGTTGCCCCGAATAGTGTGAAACTGCCCGATGTTCCCGGCATCTGCGGCATAGTGGATGGTTCAATTCTGCCTGGTTTCTTTGGCTTGGAGGCAGGCCAATCCGCAGTAGGTGATATCTTCAACTGGTTTGTCAATTATATTCAGCCTGGCGGTGGATCGGCAGGTACTCATGAGGCCCTTACCGAAAAGGCGGCAAACTTGAAGCCGGGACAGTCAGGCTTATTAGCTCTCGATTGGAACAACGGTAACCGAACAATACTTGTAGACCAGAGACTGACCGGACTGCTCATAGGTCAGACACTGCATACAAAACCGGAAGAGATTTACCGCGCATTAATTGAAGCGACCGCTTTTGGTGCCCTTACTATTATCAACCGCTTTGAGGAGTACGGTGTTAAGGTTTCGGAAATCATAAATTGTGGTGGAATCGCTGAAAAGAATCCTATGCTGATGCAGATTTACGCTGATGTAACCGGCAGGGAAATGAAGATATCCCGCTCTGCTCAGAGTTGTGCTTTAGGTGCATGTATCGCCGGTGCTGTTGTAGCTGGCAAAGAAGCAGGCGGCCATAACGGTTTTGCGGATGCTCAGGCTGCTATGTGCGGCATAAAGGATGTCACGTATAAGCCTATTCCCGAAAACCACAAGGTTTACCAACAGCTTTATACTCTTTACAAGCAGTTACATGATGCCTTCGGTCTTAAGGATTGGTCCGGCAAATTGGCCAATGTTATGAAAGAACTGCTGGAGATTAAGGACAGAGTAAAGCCCTAAAGGCCATAATATGCAAGAGGAACTTCGAAAAGCCGTCTGTGACGCAAATATTGAACTCTTGAAGCAAAAGCTCGTAATCTGCAGTTGGGGTAATGTCAGCGGAATTGACCGTTCCGCCGGTATTGTGGCTATCAAACCCAGTGGCCTGGCATATGATGAGCTTACCCCGGATAAGATTGTGCTTCTTGATCTTGATGGAAATGTTGTCGAAGGTGACCTCAATCCATCGTCGGATACGCCGACGCATCTTGAGCTTTACAGGAATTTCAAGACCATTGGCGGAGTATGTCACACCCACTCGCCCGTAGCGACGATGTGGGCACAGGCCTGTCGGGAAATTCCCTGTTTCGGTACTACTCACGCCGACTATTTCTATGGTTCAGTACCTGTCACCGAATTAATGAAACCGGACGAAATACAGAGCGATTACGAGTTGAACACGGGAAAAGTTATTGTCAGACGATTTTCAGATTTAGATCCGATCGAAGTTCCCGCTGTTTTAGTGGCCAATCACGGCCCGTTTTCGTGGGGTAAAAATCCCGCTGAAGCTCTCGAAGCCAATGTTGTGCTGGAAGAAGTAGCAAAAATGGCTCTTGGTACTATCACGATAAATCCCGCTCAGGGCCCGATTAGCAAAGCCCTGCTGGATAAGCATTATTTACGAAAACATGGTGAAAACGCTTATTACGGTCAACAGAAACCAAAAAAAGGATAACACTTCCCATCGTCTAAAAAAGGAGACGAAAATGATTAAAAACACGTTTGGAGTGATCGTTGGAAACAGGGGATTCTTCCCTGACATCCTGGCAAAACAGGGACGAAAAAGCATCCTTGATGTACTAAGAAAGAACGGCTTCAATTCGGTTGCCTTGCCAATGCAGGAGACGAAATACGGGGCCGTTGAGACTTTTAACGATGCCAAGAAATGCGCTGCGTTTTTCGCAAAGAACGCCGAAAAGATTGACGGCATAATTGTGACCCTGCCCAACTTTGGTGATGAAAAGGCAGTGGCTGAGACAATCAAACGTTCGGGCCTTAATGTACCCATTCTGATTCAAGCCGAACCGGATACTCAGGGTAAAATGAGTGCAGCCAACAGACGTGATTCTTTTTGCGGCAAGATTAGTGTTTGCAATAATCTCAGGCAGGCAGGTATCCCTTACACTCTGACCATGTCGCATACGGTGAAGGTTGAGTCTGCGGAATTTAAAAAGGACCTTAACGATTTTGCCTCAGTCTGCAGAGTTGTTAACGGTCTGAAGAATCCCAGATTTGGTGCTATTGGTGCTCGACCTGCCGCTTTTAATACAGTCCGTTATAGCGAAAAAATCCTCGAACTGTCGGGCATTTCCGTTGAGACTATCGATTTATCCGAAATCCTTGGAAGGGTAGAGCGGCTTTCCGATAGCGACAGGGCCGTCAAGCGAAAGTTGGAAGCCATCAGGAATTATATCTCGACCAAATTAATTCCTGCCGACAGCTTGTTAAAGATGGCTAAGCTCGGTCTCGTGATAGACCGATGGGTCAAGGATACGGAGCTTGACGGAACGGCCGTTCAATGCTGGACGGGCCTGGAAGAATTCTTCGGAGTAGTACCTTGTACACTTATGAGCATGATGAGCGAGTCCCTCCTGCCCAGTGCCTGTGAGGTGGACATTACCGGCGTATTGGCCATGTATATTTTGCAACTGGCAGGTGGCATGCCGGGTGCTCTTCTTGACTGGAACAACAATTATGGTTCCGACCCCGACAAATGTGTGGTCTTTCATTGTAGCAATCTGCCCAAGTCGATGTTCAAGTCTTTGAAGATGCACTTCCAGGAGATTATCGCGGGAGCTATGGGCAAGGAAAATGCTTACGGCACGGTTGATGGCAGGATAGCCGCCGGTAAAACTACATTCTGCAGGACCACTACTGACGATACTGCGGGTGTTATCTGCGCTTATGTGGGTGAAGGTCAATTCACAAATGATAAGCTTGACACGTTTGGCGGCTATGGTGTGATGAAGGTTGCGAATCTTCAGCTCCTTATGGAATACATCTGCAAAATGGGTTTCGAACATCACGTTGCTGTCAGCCTTATAGAAAAGGCCGATGCAATCGCTGAGGCTCTGGATAACTATATGGGCTGGGAAGTCTATCGCCACGTATAGAATTCAGGATTTGTCAGGATCCGCGACTTTACCATTATGCAGACTGATCATTCGGTCGGCATACTGTTTGGCTTGGACGCCATGCGTAGCAAGGATTACCGTACCGCCTGCTTTATGAAATTCCGATAGATACCCGAGCACTGAAGTCGCATTATCGGAATCCAGATTTCCTGTGGGTTCATCAGCCAGGATAATCTTTGGGTTATTGAACAACGCTCTGGCGATGGCTGTACGCTGTTTCTCGCCTGCACTGAGTTCAGATGGTTTGTGGTAGTGTCTGCCAGCTAAGCCGAATCTTTCTATTAATTCAAGGGCTTTGGCATGTGTACTTTTTTTGTCGACCGCTCCGCCGGCAAGAAGGACATTTTCCATAACATTCAAATAGGGTACTAAGTGGAACATTTGAAAAACAAAACCAATATTTTCAGCCCTGAATTTTGCCCTCGCCTGTACGCTCATCTCATAGAGCCCTTGGTTTTCCACCGAGACTGTCCCGCTGGTGGGGTGCAGCATTGCCGCAATAGCCATTAGTAAAGTTGTTTTTCCACAGCCGCTGGGTCCGCAGACAACTACAAATTCGCCTTTTTCGATTCGAAGATTGATATCATTCAGGGCTGTAATGTCACCCTTGCGAGTTCGATAGGTTTTCACCACATTTTCAAGGCAAATCATAACTATTCTTCCCTTAGCGTAACTGCCGGGTCGTAGGTCACGGCTATCATCGTTGGGATAAAACTGGAAATCGCGGCAAATACGGGTGCAAATACGAGACAGTATAGAAGCAAAGATGATTCGGGTTTTATCATTGTTTTCGCGGTTAGCTCGAATATCGGGGGCCCGAATTTCAACGCCAACCCCGTCCCCACAAGGAAACCCGCCAGTGCTCCGACAAGGCCTATTGTTAATGCCTTGCCCAAAAACAGAGCAGTGATTCTTCCCGAGCCGTATCCGAGAGCACGCATAATCCCGATTTCCTGCTGTCTGTCACGAACGTTCATAATTGCCAGTACACCAATCCACACGCCGCAGGCAATCACGACAAAAGGGACGATAACGGCAAACAGTTTTTTTACCATTTGCCTTGTTTTTGTCCGGGCCGAGGCTATGGACTTGATATGGAAGACCTGTGCCTCCGGGAGAAGTGTTCCAATTTCTTCTCGCAGGATAGACGCAGGATCCGGTGTGGGAGTAAAACATAGACAATCCACGGCTCTAATCTCACTGATTTGTCCGGGCATGTTTAAAATCTCTTGGGCATCTCGCAGGTGGCACTGGATTCGGATGTCTTCAGCTCCACCGGATTCAGACAAACATTTTGCCACCTTTAATTGTCTTCCTTCTATTTCTACGGTATCACCTTCCTTTATTCCGAGGCTTGCTGTCACCCTGTATCCGACATAGAGCATACCGCGCTCAATTTGATAGCTCATAGGTGGTTTTTTCCTTCCCGTTGGACAAACCTCAGGAGCCAAACCGGTCAAAATTACTTCGAAGCCGCGCCAATTTATTTTCTTTTGCAGTGTAGCGAGCAGGTGGTTGTAGGAGATCTTCTTTTGCGAAGCAAGTTTTTCTGTGTATTGCTCCGGCATGGTTTTATCTGGAAGTCCCGTGAGCAGAAATTCATTCATATTCGTATCTTTAGGTATGATATGCAGGTTAAAGCCCAGAGAAAGCATTAGACGAGCGGTCTCGCGATTGGATGCTTTCGCTGCAGTGAAAAATGATATAAATAGCGCAACCGCCATTGTAACGGCCAGCGATCCCAGTGCAAAATTTGTCTTTCGGTGACGTATTTCTTTAAATATAAGACCTGGTATTACCATTTATTCTTTCACTCAGCTTTATGTTATTCCTGACAATTAATTTAATTTTCAATTTTTGAATTCAGGGTTTCAACCGGAATATAGGCCAAAGAAGTCTGCAGGGAAAAGCCGCAGGTACAGCCTGAACTTGCCTCGGGAATAAGCACCAGCCCGCCGGCTGGAATTATATTAATCCAGCAGCCAGGCCGGGTGATAGTGTTAAACCGGTTTGGTCCGCCGTTCGGTCCCAGGTCGAACATCCAGGGATTACCGCCTCGCCAGAACATACACTGTGCCGAAGCTGATACACCACCACAGCCATGCCCGCGCCGGTCGAATTTCCATCCGTTAATTTTTATCCCGGTCTTTAAGTTATAAGCATAAGGCCAGGCGTATACAGTATCGTTAATGATTGTCGGATGCCGGTTATATTCACCGTGACCGCCATCCTTCGCAAGTCCGCTGTCGTGACTTACATCCCATAAGTTTTCTCCCGAGCTAGCGTCGAACGCGTTGTAGTAATAGCGAATAGAATCACCGACTAATTTCGACCCGCTCAAAAGAAGTATCCCTTTGGCATAGTTCAGGTATATAGGTTCCTCAAAATTACTGACGTCAATCTTCTTTTTATATACGGTCTGTCCGGTTCGCATATCGAGGGAAACAAGATATTGGTCTCCACCATCGAAAAGTTGTTTTACAGGCATTCGGCCGATCTTATCGGCTAAGGCCCCTGGGCTGTGGGTCTCGACAAAGTACATCCGGCCGTTGGCGACGGTAATGGTTGTATTCACAATCAGGCCGTCCTTATACTGCCAGAGCGGCTTGCCGGTATTTTTATTCATAGCGAACACGTAATCGCTTGTTACCAGTTTCATATTTCTGTGCCATAGTGCTATGTCAGCGTCATAGCTCGTCTCGGTATAAGAAGCGCCTTCTTTACATCCGCTTCCAAACAGAACATCGCCGTTGTAAGCGATGTATCCCCACTTGTGAGGTTCATCGTTAATAAGTTGTGGCATTGTGCTTGTGAAACGCTGTTGACCGGTCCTCACGTCGAAACCAAGACACTTGTCCCCGGCTGCAACATATAAAAATTGCTCGTCCACCGCCATACTCCCGCAGTCAAGGAATATGCCGAGCCGGCGTGAATTTGGAATTTCAGCCTCCCACAAAATTGTCCCGTTATAAGCGTCCACTGCGAAGACGATGCAGTCACCCGGAACGAAGAGTCGTCCGTCCTTGAAAAGCGGCGGCACGTTGCGATGGTGACGGTCAATCATTTCGCCCGGTCCGGGCCGACCGAACCACTGTACGGCCATCTCACCCTTAACCAATTCGTCTTTGCTGCAGGACGTATTACCAGGCTCGGCATACATGTGTGTCCATTCTCCCGCACCTTCCGGTTTTTTGCGATTCGCGATTGCCCAGATAATCTTCTTACCTTCGTTTACCTTCCAGTCGGCAGTGGATTTTATAATCCATTTTTTAAGGTTGCTCCTGTTTCGCCTTTGTATCGGCAGCCCTAAAGCAATGATCCCGCCGTAAGGCCTGACGAGTTCATAAATTTTCTCCGGTGAAGAAGGCAGTTTCCCGCTTCGCAGTGCTTCATCAGATATTATGAGGTTAGCAAAGTATTTCGTGTAAGGTATGTTAGCGATAGAGCCTTGATGAATTACAACCTGGCCATAAAATCCCGCTTTATCGAGGGCTTCCCGCGCAATCGCAACTTTTTTTATGTCTTCTTCTGTCCCAATTATTTGTAAATCAGTAAGCCGGGCCAGCTCGTATGCAAGTCGGCCTTCGCCGCAATCCAGAACCAGGCAATAGCCTTTTCGACAACCTGTTTGCTTGACAATATTTTTAGCTGCCTCGGTATACAACTCAGTGAGTTCGTCATGTGGATAGGGATTAGTAGTTGTTCCTGCTGTAATTGTTCTACTTTTACTTTTTACGCCGTTTTTAAAACAATGAATGTGGCCTTGGTCTGTACTGATGTACAAGCCGCCATTTATGACGCTCAAACCGTGAGCTTTGCCTGTAACAGGTGCACTCCATATCTCTTTGCCGATTTCGGCACTAAATGCTGCTATCTTATTCTCGCCTCCTGCAAAAAGAACATCACCTGCCATAATCATGGAATACGGGTATTCACACTCCACGGTCCACAAGTAACAATCACTTAGTTTCTTTGGTAGTTTCCCAAGTTCGGCCTCGATTTTACTTAATTTCTCCCGGATTTGTTGTGCCTCTAATGTATCTTTATTTAGCTTGCCGAGTTGTTTCTTAACTTGTTCGTGCTGCTGCTTCAGGTTGTTTCTTTGTTTCGACAGTTCGATATATCTTTTCCTATTGAAGGCGGACAATTTTTCCTCCGACTGCATGTATGCTATTGGGCCGTTTACCAGTATTCGTAAGCCGCCGAAGGTTGCAATTCTGTCTTTCGTTTTAGCGTCGTCCACATTGAGTTCTTTTGGACCGCGGCCGGGACCGGTTACCACCACATCATCTGTCAGTAGTGTGTATGCACCGCCGGCACTGGGAAATTGGCCTTGGAACTTGCCGTCCGAACGTGCAAACATCACCGGACCTGTTCGACCTGTCGGGACATACAACCGTTCCTCAGAAGCCAGCATATAACCCTGTGGTGAAATATTCACCTTATGTTTCCATAATTCTGCTCCGTTATCAGCGCTGAGTGTAATTAAGTATGTTCCCTGAGTTGGAAATAATCCGGCTGCGAAATATACTTTTCCTTCGTCTACCACCAATCCTGCTCGAACCGGCCACAATGATGTCATTCTCCCATTGCCCGGTACCATACGGTTTTGCTCGGCGACTCTATACTTCCACACCAGTGAACCGTCATTTTCAGAAAGGCAATAAACATAACCATCATCGCAGCCTGCATATACTTTGTTATCGGCAATAACTGGAGCTAATCGTACAGGGCCTTCTGTGAAGAATGTCCAGCGCACTTGTCCTGTCTTTGCATCGAGAGCGTATATTTTATCGTTGGCCGACGAGCCGAAGATAACCAAATCATCTGCACCAACTATGTGAAATGCCCTGTCATAAGTCACTGTTGGCCGTAGATTGTAATGATGGTGAAAGAAGTCCTGCTTTGCCGGCGCCGGCCAGGCAGGCTGGGGTGGATGTGTTGCTTTGAAAACCCAGGATTCTTTTAACGGAAGTTCCAGTCTTTCACCTGTAACACAACTTCTGCGGTTGTCTGCTCCAAATGTGGGCCAATCCTCAGCTGAAACTGGTCCGCATAGGGGGAAAACCATAAAGAAGAAAGCACATGCAATATATCTGTTCACGTTTTTTTTGCCCTGAAAAGTATTACAATACCGGATGTCAAAACCAAAACACATAATCCGACGAGAAGAAGTATTGTATTTTGGAAAGGTGATTTTCCTTCAGCGAAAGGATTGATTTCTTCAACTGGTTCCACTTGATTTGATTCAAGTATTGCAATATCTTCAACCTCGTTGAGTGAATTATGATCGGCCCCTGTGTTGGAATCAGATTCGACTACCAATTCCTGATATCCAAAAGGTGTGCCGGGATAGGAATATGAGCCCTTTCTTACTATCCAGCTCATCTCCATCTTAATCATCGGGCTTTCAGGATCAAATCCCAAGTTCTCCGCGACCTGGGCCTGCATTTCATCTGTCCATTTGGCCGGCAGCATCGTACCCTGCAGCCATCTATGGTCGAGTCCACATTCACAATCCTGACCGATAATGAAAAGGACATTCGCCAGATTGTCTTCGGTTATTTCTTTTCCCTTGAACATTGGTCCAATCCAGCGTCCTCTGCCGTAGATTACCGCCGCATGGGGTTCATTTACCTCTTCATCTTCCAGTGCCAAGCTCCAAAGTAAAATCCTTTCACTTGAGAGAGATTTCGATTCCATCACAACAAGAACGGGTGGACCAGAGATTGCTTTCGGCATCATATCCATTTGAGAACTTATTAACTCAATCACTTTAGAAGCAGCCTCTTTAGCTCGTTGGTTTTCCTGGGCATCGGTTCCTTCAATCAACAAAACAACGGCGTAGTTTTCGATGGTCTTCCGAAGGATTTCCTCCCGCTTAGGCGAGGTCAGAATATCTTCAATGGCCGACCGAAGCGTTTCTTCAAGGGGCCGGTTATTTTCTGCAAGGGGTACCGGATATGACTGACCATCCGGTGAGACAAGCACTGCAGCGGGTAGTGATTTTGCCTGCTGTAAATCGAGGAGCTGCATTGCCGGATGGTCTTTTTGCCGGTCGATATTTACTATTTCAAATAAAATATTACTGTTCTCAAGACCAATATCTGCGACTTGTTTGAACTTGGATAAAACGTCCTCATGGGTTTCGTCGTTGATATAGCCGAAAAGATAGTACGGTTCAATCTGCAGGTCGACGAAGCCAACCTCGCGGACGTTGTATCTGCAGGCACTTGCCAACTGGCTTTGTGCCAATGCCGAAAGGAAGATTAGGATTCCCGAACGTAAAATCAATCGGTTATGGCGAAACTTGGTTATGGCTGATTTGAATAGTTTAATCACTGTAAACTCTCCAGCCCAAAGGAGCTAAAGTTTGTTGATTTACACTTTAACAAACTATTTTCTGGCGGCATATCATACAATATTTTGGTCGGAAATGAAAGACAAAGTGAGCTAATCCGGTAGTACGTGGATATTTTCCATATGCAGCACCGCAATCAGGTCAGTCTGTGGTTTGGCTTTCAGTTCGGCAAAAGCCGCATGAGACATATGTGCTACCAGGTCGAGTGGGCCTTTTAGTTCCACCTGAACATAGTTGCCAAAGTCGCGAGAACGAGTCAGCTTAACCTGCAATTTATTATTAATAAACCCACTTTTAGATTCAGTACTTAGCAGGATACTTTCTGGTCGAATTATAAATTTTATTCGCCCTTCGTGTTTTCCCGGCACCAGCAAATCAACGCCGCCAATATGTATCCTTGTATTTGATGAATCAGGTTCCTGAGTTAAAACCTGGCCGCTGAAAATATTTCTGCAACGCATGAAACGGGCAACGAATTCGTTTCGCGGCCGGTGCAGTAATTGTTTCATTAAGTCAACTTGCTGTAAAGTGCCCTTGTGCAATATTCCTGCCTTGTCTGCTACCGAAAACGTCTCTTCCAGATTATGGCTGACGTGAATAGTAGTCAGCCCCAGTTGGCGTTGAATGCTGTGTATCTGTGCACATACCTCTTGACGAGTGGCTTCATCCAGGGCGCAGACCGGCTCATCAAGCAGCAGCACCTTGGGTTCCATAACTAATGCCCTTGCCAATGCCACCCTCTGTTTCTCTCCACCGCTGAGACCGTAAACACTGCGCCTCAGCAAGTTTGCGATACCGAGCATTTCCGCGGCATGTGAAACTTTTAGACCCATTTCCTCCCGGCTGTATCCTTTTACACGAAGGCCGAAGCCGATATTTCGTTCCACGGATAGATTTGGAAAGAGGGCATAATCCTGAGGGACATATCCGATGCTGCGTGCCCGCGGTTCGATGTTGGTGACGTTTTCCCCATCAATATAAATCTGTCCCGACGAAATTCGTACCAGACCGCAAAGGCACTCTAGAAAAAGAGTCTTTCCCGACCCGGGCGGACCCAGAAGGGAAAAATACTCCCCATTCGGGATTTCTATGCTTACATCGTACAACTGGAAATCTCCGATTTTAAATGTTAAACCCTCTGTGCGAATCATAGTTTCCTCGTTGTTCTGCCTCCAATAAGGCGAAGGGTTGTGAGTGCTATAAGAGCCACAAGGATCATCAGTAAAGCCACCGCCAGAGCGACCTCAAGATTGCCCACAGATTGTTCCAGAAAGACGGTGCTGCTCAAGACTTCGGTTCTGCCGCGGAATGAACCGACAAATATCATCAATGGTCCGAAAATGCCGAATGCCCTGGCCCAGGTAAGGATGCCGCCGGCGATAATCCCGTTCCCGGCCAGCGGTAGAGATATTCGCCAAAAGCTGCCCCAATGAGTACAGCCAAGAGTCAAAGCTACGTTTTCGAAGCGGCGGTCGACTTCGTCAAATGCAGTTTTTGCAAAACGGATTGCAAAGCTGGCTGTAACGACGAATTGGCAGAGCACAATTCCTTTGGGTTGAAAAACGAATTCAAGACCTAAATCTTCCTGTATCCATCGCCCGATAGCTGTTTGTGAGAAAAAAACAAGTAAAGTAAGACCTGCAACCAGTGGAGGAAAGACAATAGGTAAATCTACGATGCTGTCAGCCAAGCTGCGCCCGGGAAATCGAAACCGGCTTAGTACGTAACCCATCGGAACAGCAAAAAGAAGCGATATGAATGTCGTAGTAAAGCTGGTCCAGATGCTTAACCAAAGAGCGTCTCGTATGTGACTGGAAGCGATGACCTTTAAAACCGCTTTTTTGTCGATGTAGAGGACATCGGCGATTATCAGCAATAAGACAAAAACCATGAAAACGGCAAGAAAGAAAAAACATATCGCAGTAAAGATACGGCCGCGACAGCTTTCCACCGGAGAATTCGACCGTGTTTTCACTACAATTTCCCTTGTGTTAGTTTTAATATTACTTCGGCAAGCATCATCGCCCTTAAAGTCTCAATCATGCCTTGGCACTGAAAATACGTACAGTACCGTTACTACTGTGTTCCTTCATTATTTGTACCTTTACTTTCTTCAACTAAATTTGTTACGTTCTGACTTGTCGTACTGTTATTAAGACCTGTTCGTTGTGGTTTTATTGTGGGCATGAGCATTTCACAGCTACTATTATCAGGACAACCGCAAATAACTTTCGGAGTATAGGGCCCGGTAGCCTGGCTGCCAATTCCGTTCCCACTAATGCACCGACAAGTGCTCCCAATATAATCAATCCGATAACAGCCGCATTCGTCTCGATTTCGGGATTTTTCCAGTACCGTAGGGTCCCGACTAATACCATTGGCACCATCACCGCTAAAGCCGTTCCTTGGGCGCTTTTCTGAGCAAAACCACACAGCAAAACAAGCGTTGGTATAAGTATAATCCCACTACCTAAACCTAACAATCCGCTCAGGGTGCCCGCATAGATACCCAAAAGGACAAAAATCCGCCATGTACTGGACAACTGGCCTATCATAACTGAACCCCAAAATATTCCTGACGGAACCAACATTGGCTTCTGTTGCAAACAATATAATCAGTGACTTTACTATTTACAATCAAAATACTTACGGTTACTACCTCGAATTGCAGCCTGTGGTGAAGCTGTAGATTAATCCAAATTTATTCCGGGGCTTTAGTACTGTAGTTATGTTTATTAAAAACTTCTTGTCCTTGCTTGGATGTAACAAAATCCACAAACTTTTCAGCCAGTTCTCTATGTTTGGTGAACTTGAGTACACCTATGTCTATGGTGGAAATCACGTTTTGTTCAACAGGTATCTGGACTTCTTCACCATATTCGCTGTAGTATCGAGCAATGGCGTCCCAGACGATAACAGCATCGAGCGCTTTGGCTTGTATCTGCATCCCCAACTCATTAACCGTCAGAGAATGGAATTTGAGATTCTTTTCGACGTCGCTCCAGACGACTTTATTCTTGGTTAATATTTTCCTGGTTATTCGGCCTATAGCACAGGCCTTTGCGTCACCAAGGCCCAGCTTTACACCGAGTCTGAGCAGGTCTTGTAATCCCTGGATATTCTTTGGATTATCTTTTTGTACTAAGATAACTGGAATGAAGTAACAAACGGACTTATGCGAATGTATCATACCTTCATTGACGGCCTGTTCGACATAGTGCTTATCGCCCGGCATATACAGGTCACCGGAGCGGATAAGCCTTATTGTGGAAAGTAGCGTTTCGCTGCCGGCATAGTTAGTGACGACTTTCACGCCGTTTTCACTTCCGAAAGTTTCAGCCAGCTCTGCCGCCGGAGGACGTATGCCGGCCCCGCAGTAGAGCAGAAGCTCTTTTTCTCCAGCCTCTTCTTCTGTCGAATCTTTCCTGCCACAGCCTGTGAGTAGAATGGCTGCTATAAGAGTTACTGCCAGGATTAGCCGCTTAATCCTGTTTTCTTTCCGGTTATTTAACATAACCATACTTCGCAAAGACCGCTTTGCCTTTACTTTTTGTAAATTCCATGAATTTTCTTAATAAATCCGGATTTTTGGAATAGTTCAAGCCCATAACATGGACACGCCTCTCCTCCTCGTATTCGTATGGGGTCGGAACAACCTCCACGCTGTCACGGAAAGTATGTGCAACGCCGTTCCAGGTGATAATAGCATCAACAGTTTTGGTTTTCAATAGATTGCAAAGTTCAGGGTGTCCTTTTAACAACCGGTTTTCCACGTTTTTAATTACCGCTTCTTTTATGCCCTTCTTCTCTAACAGCGCAAAAACCATTTCACCGCAGGTTGAAAATTCAGGATTACTGAGAGCCACTGTAATCCCGGGGCGTGTAAGATCCTGAATGCTACCGATCTCTTTTGGGTTTCCCGGTTGAACCGCCAGAACAGGGGATACGTATCCAACGTGCACATAATCCGACAGGTAGTTGGCATCACGCACATAGTCCAGATAAGGGTCGTGTGTGACAAAGATATCACCCTTATGGGCGGTCTTTATTATTGGCAGGTGACTTTCGCTGCCTGCGACTGTCGTGGCGAATTTTATTCCAGTCTCTTTTGTGAATTGTGAGCAAAGCTCATCCATAGGATTTGGAAATGAACTGCCGCACAGAACCACAAGCTCTTTTTCCACCGCTTCAGTCTCATCTTTACCACAGCCCGTAATGGACAGGGCAGATAGTATCGCGAAAGCAATAGGTGGTAGATATTTTCCCATTTTTCTCATGCTTGTCTACTTCTGCCGAAGTACAAAACCTGCCCGTTCTCAAGACTTACTACTACATTGCCGCCGCGGTCCACGGCCAGCCCCCAGGGGACCGGCGACGATGGCACCGGCTGCGACCAGAGAATAGCACCTTCTTTAAGGCTCAACGCGACGATTTCCGATGTATTGGCAATCACTACTGCATTCCTGCATACCGCAAAAGCAACGCTTTCTTTGCAGTCGTAGCTCCACAGTGGTTTATCTTTAATTCCGAGCTTTCCGAAATCAAGGTTGAAGCGATTGCCTGGGTTTTGCATGCGTTGGCGTAACAATTGTCTGTCGATGTTGTCAAAGCATAACACCTTTTTGTTGTTCTGGTTACTTACCCAGACAATGTCCCGGCCGCCGCTGGATGTAAGGAAAACCTTATTAAAGACGGTAGTATCGAAAACGTTATAATTCGGGTGTGCATAGAAGGGCTTTCCGCAGGCCGCGACATGGTCACCGAGCAGAGAAAGCTCCCACCCGCGAGGACTTTGTGATGCGCAGTTGGCCAGAGGGCCCGGGTCGTTAAGGCATCTTCCATTTGTGATGTCATAGACGGCCGGTGACAGGGATGTGCCGCTCGCTAAGTAAAGCTTACCTTTGTTGAGCATTTGATGACCCTGCACACTCACGCCCGTTCGGGCTTGCCGGTCAAGATGGCCCGACGTATTGTTCTGCCATTTGATTTCGCCTGTAGCAGCGTCAAGTGCATAGACATAAGTGCCGTCATAGTTCACGATACCGGCGGCTACATATGCGATGCCTTTTTCGACCATCACTCCGCTTGCAGTCGGCCATGTGGACATTAGAGAGCCATAAACAGGTATTTTACGTTCGGCAGGGGCTGCGCGAAACCGCCAGAGCAATCGACCGGTTTGTGCCTCGAAGGCATAAACCCACCCATCACCGGAACCTACCAGAGCACGGCCTTTCCAGATGGTCGGCGGGATACGGACGGTTCCACCGGTATAGGCCTTCCACCGAACCTTGCCGGTTGCTGTATCCAGTGCCCGAACGATACCGTTAGGACCGCTGAAAAATACCAGGCCGCCCACGGCAACCGGCGCCGTCGGATGAGGAGCCGCCTCAGGCATTATTGTATCAGGTGTAAACCGCCAGATTAGCTTGCATCTGTCGGGGGTGATAGCTTTTGTTGTTACACTGCCGGTGTTGTCTGCACGAAATGTGGGCCAATCAGCATCTGATTCGGACAATCTTGCCACATTACTCAAATCTCCGGCGTGCTTTTCCAAACGTTGTGCCTCGGTTGCATGTGGGCTGAAGTTGAAGTTCCCCGCCGGTCCCAGGCAAGTAATACCATAGAGCGTTAGCTGGCAGTCACACACCGAGGGCCAGAAATACAACAGACCATTGGCGATGGTTACGCCATCGTGACACGGGGGTCGCATGGGTGAAATCCATTGCGGTCGCTTGCTGGCAATGTCTAAACGCACCGAACCGCCCTGAGCACGGAAAAAGATGGCGTCGGCGGAACCGTTTGGCCGGGTACAGGCCCGACGGCTTTTGTTAATTTCCGCTAGGACCCGGCCGGTGAGAGGGTCAAATATCTTGCTTGGATGTTTGTCAATCTGTCCGCTGATACCATAGAGCCCGTCATCCCGCAATACCAACTGAAAGTTACTGTAGGCGTTCTCCCAGAGGATGCTGCCGTCTTCGGCCGAGACGGCTAGCAGTTTGCCAATCTGCGGGCCGGCAAAATACACGGCCTTGTCACTGCACTGGAGATAGTTTGTAGTTCGCCAGTTGGTACGCCAATCCTGCCGATTCAAATACGTACCGAGCGACTCGAAAAGTTTGGGTGCATTGTCCGGTGTTTTTCGCCAGAATGGCCTGCCGGTACTCGCATTCAGGCAAGTGAGGTACGAGCCAAATCGAAAGATATAAATGCGGCCGTTCTTCATACACATAGCCCGGCTGTCAACCGGCTCATCCTCACGATAAGACCACAGGACCTTTTTCGTTTTCGGATTGATGGCAAGCACATTTCGGCCGTATCCCCATGGATGCTCCGGTTGATTGAATCCTTTTGATATTGGATTCCACGGCCAGCCGTGTACTTCACGATGCCACCGCTTCGTTGGATCTCTTTGCTCCTGCTGTCCTATCAGCGCATAGAGCACATCATCCTCCAACGCCATCCACTTCCAGAATGTGCCTCCGGCTTTTTCTTCAGGAGGAACAATCTCATCCTTTAATCGTCCGGTTACCGTGTCGATAAGCTTGCACGACTTGTCATCGCACACATACAATGTTTTGGGTGTTGCTATCATTGTATTACGGTGTATCATAACGCCTTCATTCAGGTCGCGTTTCCAGAGTATTGTGCCGTTGTAACCGTTGAATGCCACGAGCTTGTTTAGGAGAGGCTCTTCTCGTCTCTTGAACGCTACGTGCCCGAACGCTTTGAACGCACGACCTGCTGAGGCCACCGCCACCTGAGGCACGGGTGCATATCGAGGCTCGGCAAGAAACTGCGTCAGGTAAGGTGCGAGGATGACCTTATCTTCCGATTGAGGATTGTTATCCGGGCCGTGATACGGGTGACTCCAGTCGTCTATTCCCTCAGAAAATGGCTTGGTCAGCACTTTATTTCCCAGTAAGGCTTTGCCCTCAGGTCGAAGGACACGCAACGCCTCGGTTTTGGAAATCTCTATTGCATCACCTACAGCGACAAGGGCATCGGCGATATTATCAGCCAGATGTAATCTTGTTAAATCACCCTTTTCGACAAAGATGCGTGTACCGTAAAAACCAGCGGCATCAGCCGCCTTGCGAGCAGCTTCCACGTCGTTTGCTTGAGGTAATTGGACGTATATAAGTAATTCACTCTGTCGTGCGAGTTTTAGCGCAATCTCACACTTCGTATCGCCCGGCACTACGCATATTCCACGTGTGACGCCGATTTTCTCAAGCATGGATTCGGTTTGTGCCAAACAGAAAACCGGCTGAGACATTATCGTACAGGTAATCACTATTGATATACATACCGTAATTTTCTTCATTTTACTCCCTTTCAAAAATTGCCGGCTACGCGGTTAGCGCAGCCGAACAGAATTATATGGATTCAATTTTAAGCAATAAGCAGATAATTGTCAAATGGGCCCCCCAACGCAGTATTTCGCGTTTGGGGAATCTCTCAAAGCTATGTTTGTATGCGAAACGTAGTTATCCCATAGGCCTTTATGTGTGTCGTGATTGTGTGTTCTGTGAATGTTGCCTTTTCTTTATTTTCCTCCACTAAGTTCGTTCGATATGCCTGTTTAATGGTAAGATGAGGGATACTCAGCGTGGTTGTAACATCTTTGCCCTCTGTTTCGATCAGACGAACGATTATTCCGTCTCCATTCTCAGCCCGTTTTAGAGTCAGCAGAAATACATTAGGCTTGTCTACCTGACAAAAGCTCATTTTACTATCGAGCGTTCCCTGCCTTTTGCCGTTTAAATCTACGACAAAGAGGGGGTTACATATAGCCCAGCCGAAATCACGGCAGCGGCCTTCTTTCCATCCGCCCTTATGAGTGCTTATGGAATAGCGGAATAGCATATCTCCTTGCTGGACGGGCTGAAAGTTGGTGCGGAAGTTGCTGTCTAAAACAAACGAATACATATGGCCTTTCGTAAGTTGACTTTCCTTGACAAACTCACGACCGAAACCGGGCGGCGTCACGCCGTGATGCGCCTGTGAAACGTAGCATGGCCACAGCCCGCCGAATTCCAACAGGTGCGAGTCGATGCAGGACAATGTCACGCCGTTCTTTCCATCGGAAACATCCGCCCAGTGCTGGACCGCATAGTAGTTCGAGTTGGAGCCGGGGAATTGGTCGCGTAAAGGCTTGATGACTGAGTTGGAACCTTCAAACCGAAAATCAGGCTTCCCTTTCGTTTTGAATGGAAAGGCAAAATAAAGCTCCAGCAGGGGAGTGGAGTCTTTCAAAAGCCGGTTGGCGAAATCGATCCGCTTAATTTTATCGAATAGGATAATCTCCTGGGTAAGCTGCGGGCAGCCAGCGCCCTGGCTGGAAACTATAAGACTACCATACACAGGGCCGTCATGCCCTTTTTGAATCACCGCCTTCTTCGGGACTTCCAGTTTGCCCGTTTGTACCCATCTCGCTACAAATTGATTAAGTTTGTGAGGTGCCTGTTTGTCCACGAGTTCTCGTGAAAGCTCCTTGTCGTAGATGCTTTCTACGGCACCGGTTTGTGGATCGAGTTTAACCTTGAAAAACTCATTTTCCAAACTGCTTTCATCAACCACAACATGACTTGCGAAAGGTGCAGCTTTTTCTGCCGGTGAAAGCCGATATGTTTTGTAGCCGAAGGAAGGAACATCCGATGCGTTGAAAACCAGCTCAAAAAGCTCCTTATCCTCAAATTGTCCTCTGGCATAATGATAGGCTGCGTACGGAACAGGGGCCTGCGGACTTTTCAGTTTAACAATCTGATAGGGTATCTTTTGACCCGTTTCCACATCAATGAGTTCAAATGGTTTTTTTATATCAAAACGGTTCACTCTCACCACGTCTGTTCTTTCAAAGGAGAGTGAATTGAATACTACTATGTGTCGGCCCTGTTCCTTGAGTTCGATCTTATGGGCAATCCTGTCGAGACTTCCGGCCAAAATGGGTTCTGTCAGTCCCGCGGCCTTATATGCATAGTGACTTTTCTCGTTCCAGGCCCAGTCCTGCAATTTCCCCGCAGGATAATCCTTGCCCCACGTATGCTCGTCATAAAGTAATACATTATCGTAAGCCTGGCGGATTTTCTCAGCCGGGTATGTGTAATCACTGGCTAATGAGGCGACAGTGGCAAACTTTTCAGCCGAGTGTAATCTGTCGTGAGTGAGACGGTTTATGGTTGTTTCCTTTGCGGTGGAGATAGCACCGACAACATAATCTGTATGAGGCAATTCTCCTCGGAAAGTGCGAACGTCTTCGCATTGTTTTTCGAGTGCTTCGAAGAACATTGTGTTTGTTGCTACGATTAACCTGGGAAATGCCCACCGACTGTTCCATTCCTTCACAATATGACTTATCTTGACGTCAGGAGGGTAGTTATCCACGCCGTTGTGTATATATCGGGCAACGTCGAACGGCGTCCCTTGTTTCTCCATTGCTTCGAGCATACTTGGCAGATTGTCCATTACATACTTATATGTGTGAGGGCCCGTTACTGCATTGAAGAATCCATAACTGCCCTGGTAATACACAAGCACCGTTTCTCCGTCCGGTCCCTGCCATTGGAATGCGTCAGGTCGGCCGTGGCGCAATATTGCCGACTCATCCCAGAATGTATGTATATCGCTTCTGCCCCACTCGAAATATGTCGGCAGGCCGGCAAAGAAATACTTCACGTCTGCCCCGGCCAGCACTGTCGGCAGGCCCCAGCTAAGACCGGGAACGTCCGTAATCGACCCTGTAAGAATTTGCGCGCCGTATTGTCGCTTCAATCGAAACGATGGATACATTAAGCGAATTAGCTGTTCATGGCTGCAAAGGGTATCTATTTCATTGCCGAACAGTGCGCCAACCTCAATCCTGCCGTTTTTAATATACTTTCCGAGCTTATCAAGAACTTCCTTCGGCCTGTTCTCGATGAAATGTTGTATTGACCATGTCCCCTCAAGCGTATATCTGTATTTCGACTCCTCGGGCCAATCATCCGTTTCTTCGCAGAAACGCAGAACGTTGTCATAAAAGCTGTCATATAAGTTTAGAACGTTCTCGATTGTATCCGTATAGCCGAGGTCGTGATGTGTAATAGGAACAAAATATACCTGCCAGTGCCGTTTAGGCTGCCATGTTAGCTTACGACGTTCCTGTACCTTTCCGTTTGCTCTGAGAATAAACTCAGCTTCCGCCGCCTCGCTGATGTCGGGAATATAAGCCTGTATGGTTGTCTTGCCTTTTTCCACTTTGCCGAGGGCTGTTGTTTTTTGCTTTCCATTGAGCCGTACTTCCAGACCGGCCTCCACAGGCTCAGACGTGTTTTCGATAATGACTTCCAATACTTGCAGCAGTGCGTTTTTATCTTTAACGAAAAACACGGTCGGTTTGATGGATACCAGGCGTAAAGCCCTGTCTTTTGTGGCCTGAGAAGCATTGGTAATTGGAGCGCAGCATAAGGTAATTGCAAAAAGCAGACTAATGTGGAACAAACGATGAAGCGATTTTACATTTCTTTCGGTTTTATGAGTGTGCTGATTCATTGTGTCCTCCTTTTATCATCGAAACAGGCTTTTTTCAATAAAATAAATCCACCAGATCTATCCGGTAGTAGCCCTGCTTTTTCTAATTTGTCTGCCTTACTTCCACACCACACAGAACTGGCGCTTCATTCATCGAAGAAAAATTCTTGCCTTTCGGGGCCAGTTCTATTTCAAGATTGTCTTTAACCCGAATTCCCTCAAACTCGCGTACTACCGCTCGGTGCGAATCCCCGGCTTCCTTCACTACGTCGAATCCACCAACAACTTCCTTGCCCTGCAACTTGATATCGAATACTCGTTTCTTCGCTTGTTCGTTTTCCAGCTCTGCAAAATAGAGCCGGACAGTATATTCGGTTTCTTTGTCTTCCTTGCCCAGAAGTGGTAGGGCACAGCGTTTAATACCGCGCCCACAGGAACTGAAAATCCATGGGCTTTCGGTTCCAGCTATAGACTCACTTTCGTAGTTGTGGTGGATATACCCTCCGCCGTCAATAAACTCCGTTTGCAGCTCGAATGAAAATCCCATCGCCGCGCGATCTCCGGGTAATGCAGGCCGAGGGTATCCAAGCCAGAGTTGTCCGTCTTTGTCCCTTCTGTCGCCCGGTGCGCCTAAGTTAACCGCCAGACGTCGAACCGGTGTATTGGATCCGTTAGCACTGTAGATACCCCATCGAGGATTGTCAGAACGTGGTTCGAGAGCTAATGAACAGGTTATGGGAAACAGGCACAAACAACCGGCACTTGCTTCAGGTGCAAGGGCAAGTCCGTCGGCGGCAATTGCGTTGATCCAGCATCCGAGGCGATGGCCGGAAAAATGACGAATACCGCTGTCGTCACGCAGGTCATAGTAGCTGGTGAATCCCGAACGCATTAAAAGCATCTGTGGACATGCCGAAATCGCACCGCAGTGATGGCCCGGCCGTAGGAACTGCCACGGTGTTTGTTCGCCGGTCAATGGGTGACGCCGCATCTTTTGCTCGCCGGTCTTCAGGTCAAACGCCCAGGGTTCGGCAAGGACCGTGTCACCGATGATGACGGGCCGATGACGATAGTTTGCATCCAAAGCCCAAAGTTTTTCGCCGTTTATTGCCGATAGTGCTACCAGCCGCCGGCGAGAAAATTGCCCCGAGAGAAACTGTCTCCAGTAATGGCCGTTGGCATTGGCGCCGCATAGAACAAGAATACCGTCGCGGTAAATAGCCGTAAGTTCGCCGCCGCCTATTCCAATTTTACTGCAGTCCGTCACGTCGACCGGCTGTGTCCAGAGTTTGCCTCCCGTCCGGGCATCGAGTGCAACGGCAAGACGCGCGTCAAGTCTTTTTGTTCTCTCTTCTGCTTTCTTGGCTTCCTCAGCGCTGAGATTCGTCAGGTGTGATTTGTCCTGCCGTAGTAATTCTTCACGTTGCTCTGGTGTCAGGGAACTGTCGACAAAGAATATCCAGCCGTCCCCAATGGCGATAGTGAGATTAGCAATATTCTTACCATTGTACCTCCAGAGCTGTTTCCCATCTCGTGTATCAATGGCGAAGACCGAATCCGAGACACCCCTTTCTGTAAGCGTGCTCCCGAAAAGGATATTGTCAACATAGGCAAGGTATCCCCACTTAGGCCAAGTGCCTTTGGTTCCGGTGGGTAGATTGTAAGTCGCCAGTGTTCGGCCTGTTTCAGCGTCAAGCCGCAGGCATGTTTCGCCGGTTGCGACAAAGAAGCTGTCTTCCGAAGCTGCAAGATTGCTGCATTCCCTTCCTTTCAGCCGCGTGCGCATTGCGCCGGGCAGTGAGCGTTTCCACAATAGGGCGCCATTGTATGAATCGTATGCCATAACGATATTTTCGCCTTGGATAAACAATTTGCCATTTACTGCAAGCGGTGCAGCCGCTGCATCATGACGGTTGACCATAGGAGCAGTCCCGGGTTCGCCAAACCATAGCAGGCCCAACGGTCCGCTCAGGATCCGGTCGTCACTGCAGGCGGTATTGCCCGGCTCAGCGTACTGGTGTGTCCATTTGCCTGCGCCTGCTAATGGCCCACGTTTTAACGTTGCCCAGAATCCATTTGTCTCACTTATGCGGCACTTTCCCAGTTCAAGCTGTGTCAGACATTGTTGTAACTTTTCGGCATATATTTCATTGTTTTTGCCTGGTGCATCTAAGGGCATGCCTAAGCAGATAACTCCTCCACATGGTTTGAGGTGCCGTGCAAGTTTTTCAAGCTCGTCAGGAATCTTTCCATTTAGAAGCAGGCTGTCAAAAACGATGAGATTGGCAAAATAGTTCGAGTAGGGCAGTGCCGAAATATCCCCTTGATCGATGACAACGCGTTCACCGTATATCCCGGCTGCATCGAGAGCCAATCTTGCCGCTTTGACTTTCTCTGCATCAGGCTCCACACCGATAATCGTTAGCTCTGTGCGTTTTGCAAGTTCGTAAGCCAATCTACCTTGTTCTGCACCGATAACAAGGCAATACCCCTTTGTAACTGCCGTTTCCATAACGATGGCTTCGGCAGCGGCTCCGTAAATCGCTGTGAGATTGTCTTCAGGGTAAGGGTTAACAACCGGCGGGGGAGGGACTGTAGATATGGGACTTTTTTCTTTAGCAATATCGCTTGGCGCAAAACAATAAATCTTTCCTTCGTCGGTGCTGACATAGAGACGTCCGTTAGCTACAGCCAGACCCCGTGCCTTGCCATCGACTTTCACTGACCATACTTCCTTACCGTTCTTTAAATCGAAGGCATTAACTTGGTCATGACCACCGGCAAATATAAGGTTACCCGTAAGCATCAGTTCTGCATCGCAATCACTTGGAATACGCCACTTAATAGTGGGTGCGATATTATCACGCTGGTGACTCTCCAGTTGTTCTCTTGCTTCTTTTAAGTCTTTTTGTCGTTTCTTACGTTCATTGCCTGACGCTCTTCTAACCGAACTCTCCAAAGATCTTATCTTACGTTCAAGGGAATTGCGAAATTTGCTTGTCCTGGCGTACGCAGAACGGTCCATAGCTACGAGTTCGGTTCCTGTTGCAAGGTAGGCCATGTCCCCCACCACCGTGAGGCGCCGGCCGGGGAACCACGCAAAACCTCTTGCCCCTGTTTTCTGGTCCAGGGCAAGTAAATGTTTCTGCGTGCCCGTATAAATTTGCTCGTCGGCTAACAAAGCGTAAGTACCGCCGATGACCCCTCCCGACTGATCGTCTCTCCAACCGTACTTACGGTCAAAGACTATCTTACCGGTTGCGCGGTCGAAGGCGACTGGCAAAGATCTGCCGGATGGCACGAAGAGTTGTGCTCTGCTGGCCAGCAAGTATCCCTGCGGTGATAAGTCATTGCGATAAGCGGAGCCGGGGCTGATGTTATCGTTTTCCCAAACAACTGTCCCATCCTCAGCGCGGACGGCCCAGAGGTAAACGTTTTCGTGCGGGAATATTCCCGCGCCGAAATAGGCAACACCTTCATCAACGAGCATTCCCGTTCGGATGGGCCAGCGTGAAATCATCTTTTCGTTGCCCAAAAGTTTTTCATCGTTTGGCCCGCCTCGCTTTTTCCAGAGAAGTTGTCCGTCGGTTGCTTTCAGACAGTAAACAAAACCATCATCTGAGCCAAAGAGAACTCGATCTTTCCAGACAGTTGGCGCCAGGCGAATCGGCCCGCCGGTAAAGAAGGACCAGTGTTCTTCGCCCGTGGCCGCATCGAGTGCATAGACCTTGTTGTCTACTGAAGAACCGAAATAGACCATATTACCGACGACGGCTACCTGAAAGGCATCATCGAAATCCACACGATGGAGCATTACGACACCTTCCCTTGGGCGTTCGGCCGGTGCCGACCATGCCGGGCGAGGAGGATGGAGCGATGTGTAAATCCACTGTGGGACCAATGGTGCTGAAAGCTTCTCTTGAGTGCTGCCGGTTCGCGCATTATCGTGGCGGTAGGCCGGCCAATCAGCTCCAATAGTTGTTGTATTCAGAATTAAAAGGCTTAATAAGAGATGCAAGTTCAGCCGAATAGGTTTTGAGCTTAACATTTCAATCCTCCAAATCTTCAATTTATAAGAAATCGCTTATTTTCTCTAAATTACATATCATAAAATCACTGCCTCACTCCGAGGATTAAAACCTTTCTCGTGATCTAAAAATACGAGTATTTTTAGCTAAAAAGAGGCTTTTAGCCTGTGAGTATACCAAATTTTGCTCAAATTACAACAATATAATAGCTTGCATTTGAAGTTATATCCTTTGTCTGTTTGATTGACATACTTCCCCTTGTTGTGGATAATAATGCGGCAAATACTAAATCCTTTTTGGGAGACAAGACGATGAGGCTTGTTGTAAAACAAAAGGATGGTGACACGAAAGAGTTTCGATTCACGGAGGGGCCCATTTCATTAGGTAGAGCAGCTACAAGCCGGATTTTTTTACCTGACAGATTGGTCTCGAAACAGCACGCCGTAATCTACGTCAACAGCAATGGAAAATGGAATGTCGAAGACCTGGAATCGGCGAACAAAACTTATCTTAACGACCAGGAAGTTCATAAGGCGGAGATTAAAAACGGTGATTGTATTCGTATATCTGACTTCACTTTGGAGGTCATTCTTGACGATGAAACCGACACGGACAAGCAAATTCATTTGGAAGACACATTTCATCTGGAAGCTGCACTTGCAATACCTCCTCACGAGACCGTAGTAAGAAAGACCGACCCCGGGCACGCTCCTGCTATGAGATTGGCGGCCAAAAGGTTAACGGACTTTTCAAAGGCTACTGAGGCAATCTGTGAAGCCGATAATTTTGATAAATTATTATTGACTTTGGTAGATATTGCCTTAAAGCAGTTCAAGGCATTTCATGTCTGGTGTGCTTTAAGAAACCAGCCGACCGGCCCGATGCCATATCAGGCGGGCAAAAAATCAGATGGGCAAAATGTACAGCTAAGTGACATAAAACTTCAGCGAAAAATCGCCCAGGCGGTTGAAAAAGGCCAGTTCCTGGTTTTGCCGCGGGTCTCTGCACAGGTAGAGGAAGAGGAGGCGATACGCTCCGCATTGATAGCGACAATTATGCGTCCCGATGGCTGTTTCGGCGTGATATATGTAGATAACGCCATGAAAGACAAACACTACAGTCTCAGCGACCTTGACTATCTTATGTTGGTTGCGATGCACACGGCGGCAACACTCAGAAACTTTCTGAACGTGTGAATCACGCAGGAATCTGTTCGGGATTTACTTTTTCTTTATGGAGATGAATTGTGTAATGATATTCCCGGAAACGGTGTCGGTACCAATTTTCTTAATGACAGGCGGCCGACACCATTTCCGAGTAGTTTCTGTCAGCGTTTCTTAAGTGTCACACTTACGCCGCCTCCCTGTTCGTAAAAGATTGTTTCAAGGTCGGGATTTGTTGTTACTGCTTTAACGTAGTCTGCTATGCCGGATCGCCCGCCGCGAATACTGATGTTGTGAGCTACAATCAGCCCGCCTGGGCGCACAAGGGGTAAAACCTTTTTGAGGTAATCGGTGTAGCCTTCCTTGTCGGCGTCAATAAAAACGAGATCGATGGGCTCTTTTAGTTTTGTGATTTCCTTGTGCGCATCGCCTTCGATAAGCTTAACGAGCTTGTCAACACCGGCCCGTTTGAAGTTCTCGCGTGCCAGCGATGCCCGTCGTTCATCGATCTCAAAAGTAGTAAGCTTGCCGCCTGTGGTTCTCAAAGCCAGACAGAACCAGTTACCAGAGTATCCATTGGATGTGCCGATTTCGACAACGTGCTTTGCCTCGATGGCCTCTGTGAGCAGCCTAAGCAATCTGCCGTCTGTTATTGGAACATTCATCATTCCTCTTCGCTGGTTTTTGTCCATATCATCAAGTATACTCAGGATTTTCTTTTCCGCCTCTGTCTTGGCTAATGGTGTGCTTTCTTCGGATGAAGATATGCCTCCCATCCCCCCCGTTGGACCTCGTCCCATACCCTCCGGCGGCCCACCACGATCCGGCCTGCCCATACCTCTTTGAAATCTTTGCCTTCTCTGTTTCATTTCCTCAAGCAATTGTCCCATCTTTTCTCTGTCATTTTGCTCGTATGCCTTTGTAAGTTCGTCCAGCCACGGTTCAAGCCCGCCTCGCATACCTCCGGGACCACCCGGTGGGCCTTGGTCCCTGCTGTCGGCGGTTCTGCGCTCTCTGGTAGCGGCCGCATTCGCTTGTTTCTGTAGAGTTAAAATTACGGCTCCGGCCAATAAAGCGGCCACAGCAATGCCCAACATAATTTTCTTTAACATGTTTGCTCCTTTCAAAGTTACTTTTCTGGTTTGTTATATTGAAGTTATACTGCAACTCGTGGTAATATCCATTTATGGTAATTCGTTTGGTGTATTTACATCCCTTCTTATGGGTCTGCGAAACGAATCATTCCAGGGTCGGTTAGGTCCACTTTGATCCCCCCTCGGACCGAAGGGGCCGGGGCCACGGCGAAAACGCCGCTCGGGGCCATACTGACGCATGGGAGGACCACGATGGCCACGTTCGTCCCACGGGGAACGCGGACGAAACCTGCGATGGAGCCCTTGAATGTCCCCTTCCCAGAGTCGTCTTTGATGTTCGTTTAATATAGGGCCTACTTCTTCGTTCATAAGCTGTAACTGCTCAAAGGCGGCCATGCGAATTTCTTCGAGCAATCCCATATACTTTTGGAAAATCGGTCCAATTTTCTCCATCTGTTCGGGAGAAAGGTCAAGGCGGTCTCTTTGTGCATCGAGTAATCTGCGTGTGGCCACGTCCAATGGTGGGAGTGGTGGTGTTGGCCTGCGACGGAGTAGATACAGTGACGAAGCCCCGATCACAATACCGGCCATTAGAATCACCAAACCGAAGAATGCCATGCGCCAGCGGTGCATCTGTTTTAGATAATCATGTGAAGTTTTTGTTTTTTCTGTATCGTTCATTGCATCACCCATGAGATTGTTTCTGAGATTTCAGCTAATGGATTTGCCTGAAGGAAGTATGAGATCAACGCAATAACCATAACAGAGGCTGCCAATGCAGAGGACAACACGGCCACCCACATCAACGATTTTTCCGACACGCGGTCGAAGCGTTTCCGCTCGGTGGTAAGTACTGCAATTACCCGACCGCTGACATCCACGCGAGGAATTGATTCACCGCGTGCCCGGTCCGCCAGCATTTTCAGTTGGTCGTCAACATTTATCATTTTATTTCCCTCCCGGTTTGTTTGAAAAGATTACGCAGTTTGTTTCGTGCTCGCCAGGTCTGGACCTTGACCATGCTCTTGGTCCAGCCTATACGTTGGGCGGTTTCGGCGACATCACAGTCTTCCAGATAACGTAAAGTCAAAACCAGCCGGTCACGCGGTGGAAGTTGCCCAAGTAATTTGTACACTAACTCCGCTGCATGACTTGGATCCATCCTCTCCACCGAATCATCGGGAAGCTGATCCCATTCTGTAAGCGAGAAGTTTTCTTTCTTCTTCTGACGGGCCTTCTGTTTCCAGTAACCATACCCAACACGAGTGGCGATACGGGAAAGCCAATGAACAAAAGGTGCTTTCCCGTGATACCGATCCAGGCTGAGATATGCCTCGACGAAAACGTCCTGAACCAGTTCCTCGTGGATCCGGCGGTCTCTGCTGAAACGCCATAAAATCTTCCCGATTTGACGTTGGTATCGTTCGATCAGTCGACGATAGGCTTCGGAATCACCATCACGGCTTTGTCGGATATCCTCTAAATCCACAGCCATAGGGACAGCTATTGTCCTGCTTTTGGTCGATGACAATAGAGGCTTTTTTACTGCATATACCAGTTCATTTAAAAGCCTTACAGCCTGAAGGTTTATCGTGGATTCCGGATAAATTGCTATAGCTGTGTTTATGGGATATGTTGCCTTCACCGTATCACCAGCCTGATTCACGATTGTCTTTTTTTCACCCGATGGGGGCGATAAAACTCCGCCGATGATACTCATCGGCGGAGTAGAATAAATATTGGTTTTGCGTACTTCCCCATTTATTGCATTACCAACTTACCATCCTCTTCTCGGACGTCTGAAATCATCTTCTGCTGGTCCTCTTCTCCAGCCTCTGCCCCATGTGTCCGGATAGGCTTCTGGTCCCCAGCCTCTGCCGGCACCTCTTCCTGGGCCTCTACCAGCGCCTATTCCCATGCCTCTGCCAGGACCCATTCCTAATCCTCTACCGGCGCCCATTCCTAATCCTCTACCGGCGCCCATTCCTAAGCCTCTGCCAGGGCCCATTCCCTGACCTCGGAGACCGCCTCGCAGCCCAAAAGGCCGAAACATCGGACCAATATTGGGATCTCCAATCTGTTCAGCTCTTTCTTGCAGCTTTGCCGTCAGTTCTTCAAGCTCTTCGCGCTGTTCATCGGTCAGAACTTCCTTAACGGAGTTCATCATGGATGCCCTTAAAACGGCCCCGTTTCCTATCGCTTTCCCAAGGTTCTTTGCTGCTTCCTGTATACCGGCTTCATCTCCTTTTATTGTTGCCTCATGTAAAGCCTTTGTTGCCTCGGCTATAGCTTTTCTGGAAGTTTCAGCCTTTTCCTTATTTGCTTCGAGGACTTTTTGAATGGTCTTCACCTGTTCGTCGGTTAAATCTAACTGGCGAAGAATCCTTAATGGCACCCCGCATACACCGGGTCCACGGCCTATACCCGGCATAAACGGGCAGACAGGCCCAATTAGTCCACCTTGAGGCTTCGTGAGAGGACCGCCCGGCATGTTCCATCCGGGCGACCGCGTCCGCCGCGACCGGCAAACGCCGGTGAGCTTACTGCCACTACGACAAGCACAATCACAGTCGTTCTTATCCATCCTGTCTTTTTCATCTTCTGTTCCTTTCTACATATTTAGTTTTGTTGTTTTTTCATGCCCATTACAAGGGCCCTTCTAACAGGATAGTGGTCGCTCGATTGGAAAGGTTACACTTGCAGGGCAATTTTTTCTTCAAAAAGATTTGTTTCATTTTGTTCTTTATACTTTCCAGGTAGAAATATATTGCCATACCGTATTTACATAAATACAGACGAATGCGAAAAAGGCTTTATTGCACCTTTCCGATAAGAATTCATAGAATACAAAGGAAGATTTTGCTCAAAGGCTTAGATCGAAATTTATTCGAGCCTTGGTGGCGAACTTCTCCTCGTTGATTTTCAGGTCGAATCCCGGTGCTTCCGGGATGTTGGCCGAACCGTTCCTGATATTGTATCCATCTGCAATGAGTACATCGTTGGTCAGAGGATCATGTTCGGCTCTATAGAAGTTGGTGATAGCTCGCCCTACGTGCAACTGCATATAATAACCAACGAGAGAGCCCCAGTTATGAGGGGCTACCTGCAGCCCCTGTGATTTACACCAGGCAGCTTCGGTCAGGATGCCTTCGAAGCCAAAGCGATTCATGTCCCCCTGGAATACGTCGATTGCACGGGCTTCGATGAATGGTTTGTAGGCATCCAGTTTGCTCTGAGTCTCTCCATCTGCAATGAGGGTTTTCCAGCCATGCTGGCGTATAAACTGCTTAAGTTCCAGATATATCTCTATGTGCTCCGGAAACATTTCTTCCAGGAAGGCAAAATTATAGTCCGGTAGTTCTTCCATGAGCTGTTTGGTTTTCGCCGGATCGTAACCGTTGTTGGCATCTACTCCGATGAGAATTTTTGGGCCGGTGTGTTGACGGATAGTCTTTAGTACCTCGACATCACGAGCGTACCCTTCTTTGGGAGGCATCCATTTGGCCCCTCGACCTATTTTCACTTTGAAAGCGCGATGTCC
>SMTZ1_10000514_pt1 | contig 36151 bp, 35 predicted proteins | sample DeeMarSWOR136_30_FD_25667 | JGI IMG/M metagenome (IMG submission 25667)
CAATCAGGTACGTCCTCATAGTTCGTTGGGTTACCGGCCACCTGCTCCTGAAGCTAGAATTCCGGTAACTCTAACTTAAAGAGTGGTATCCTTTTTGGGGGGCAGGTCAGTAGTAAACCATTCAAAAGGATTTTTAGACGTCTAGAATTTGATTACAGAGCGTCATTTTTCGAGGATACCAGTTAAGCCGATTGCTCGGATTTAGCGATGGTTTTTCTGATTAATTCCAGGAGTTTGGTCAGTCCCCATCCTTTTTCAGCAGAAATGAGCACCGTACTTTCATTCATAACATCTCGCCGGTCATAGAGATAATTTTTGGCTGTCTCCTCATCCCAGGTCTTATCGTCATCCAGTAATAAATCAATTTTATTTAACGCCGTAATCCTGGGCTTATCCATAAGGTCGAGGTCTGTAAGAATATCCTCTACTGTTTGACACTGTTCGATAGCGTTATGTGAAGTAAAATCAACTATATGAAGGAGTACATCAGCTTCGGTTAGCTCTTCAAGGGTTGCCCTAAAAGAAGTTACAATAGTCAGCGGTAACTTTCTGATAAAGCCAACGGTGTCGCTAATTAAGACTGCACTTTGATCAGGTAAAGTCAGACGCTTAGTAGTTGGGTCCAAAGTAGCAAATAGCTTATCTTCTACCAATACACCCTCCTTAGGCAGGCTGAGAGCATTAAGTAAAGTGCTTTTACCGGCATTAGTATAGCCAACTATAGCTATTATAGGTATGCCGCTCTTCTTACGCTTCTGGCGATATAGACTGCGGTGTTTCCTCACGTCTTCAATCTGCATTTTTAAATGATGTATCTTCTTACGAACCAGGCGTCTATCAGTCTCTATTTGTGATTCACCGGGACCTCTGGTACCAATACCACCACCTAGCCTTTCCAGATGACTCCATTGTCCCGCAAGACGAGGCAGAAGGTATTGATGCTGAGCTAGTTCTACTTGTAATTGACCTTCGTGCGTTCGGGCACGCTTGGCAAAAATATCCAATATTAAGGCAGAACGGTCAATCACCTTTACCTGAAGGGCTTCTTCCAGGTTCCGTTGCTGCAGTGGCGAAAGCTCATCATCAAATATTACTACATCATAGTCGACACTATCCTTTAAAGATAATAGTTCATCTAACTTACCTTTGCCCAGATAGTGTGTTTTTGATGGTGTGGATAACCGCTGGATAAGCTTTCCAGCTACACTAGCTCCTGCCGTGTAAGCTAGTTGAGCCAACTCTTGTATAGAATCTTCTACCGGCCATTTATTAATGCTTCTCTTGGCAGCTACAGCTACCAAGAATGCTCGCTCAGGAGATGCTTTTGTAATAAGCGTTCTTCTGGTAATAGTATCCCCCTTACTTCTAACAGAAAAACATTATGTCAAGCTACTTGTTTGCCTTATGTTGGCTTCTTTTGCTATGCCATCCTGATAGTCGTGACAAGCCTTTTGCTAGATCTGCATCTGGGATAGTTAACGACAACCGCACATAACCTTCACCATTCCTGCCGTAACCTACCCCTGGAGTAACTACCACTCCAATTTCTTCCAATAAATCGGTAGCCAAATCTATAGAAGTATAGCCCTCAGGAACCTTAGCCCAGATATATAAACTTGCCTTCGGCGGTTTGGCTTCAAGACCAACACTATTTAACACATCAATAATAAGGTCGCGGCGTCTCTGATAAATGGCATTATGCTCCTGGATGCAATCCTGGGAACCGGTCAAAGCCTCAATAGCAGCATATTGGATAGCCTGTGGAATCCCTGAATCTAAATTCGATTTAACCCTCTTCAGGGCATCTATAATTTCAGCATTACCTACTACCATCCCAATTCGCCACCCAGTCATGTTATAGCTCTTCGACAGAGAGTGGAACTCTACCCCCATTTGCTTAGCTCCATCGGCTTGCATAAAGCTAACTGGTTGATAACCATCAAAGGCAACCTCTGAATATGGTCCGTCATGGCAGATAGCCAAGTCGTGCTGCTGAGCAAATTTAACTATTCTGTTGAAAAAATCAATATCAGCTACAGCACTGGTAGGGTTATTCGGATAGCTTATCCATAAAAGTTTAGCCCTCTTCAGGATGTCAGCCGGTATAACATCCAAATCAGGTAGAAAATTATTCTCCTCAACGAGTGGCATATAATAAGGTCTGCCGCCAGCTAACATAGTACTTACCGAGTAAACGGGGTAGGCTGGGTCAGGCACCAGGGCTATATCCCCAGAATCAATAAAACACAAGGCAATGTGACCAACACCTTCCTTTGAGCCAATAAGTGGCAATACCTCTTTATCAGCATCAAGAGAAACGCCAAAGCGCCTTTCATACCACCCAGCTACAGCCTGACGCAATTCTGATAGACCGGCTGTCTCCGGGTAGCGATGATTAGTTGGGTCTTGTGCTGCCAGGCAAAGCTTATCAATTATGTGGGATGGCGTGGGAATATCAGGGTCACCTATAGCAAAGCTAACTATATCTTCTCCCTTAGCCCGTTTCTCAGCAATCTTTCTATTAATTTCCACAAAAAGATAAGGTGGCAAGTTTTCAACCCGTTTAGACATTTTCATCTCAGCTATACCTCACTTAACCATTCCCCGGTAAATACTACTTCAGCCGGACCGCTAAGGAATACCTCCCTTCCTCTATCCCAATCCACTTCCAGTATACCTCCCGGTAGTTTTATGTCAACCCTATTATCAATATACCCGTGAAGCTGGGCGGCAACAGCTACAGCGCAGGCACCACTGCCACAAGCCAATGTCTCCCCTACTCCCCTTTCCCACACCCGAGCTTCTATCTGTTCCCGGTTTATTACTCTGGCTACTTCAAAGTTGACCCGGTCGGGGAATATTGCTAGTTGCTCCACCTCTGGTCCTAGCCGGGACAATGGGAAGTCAGATATTGAGTGCTGCTCAAAATAAACAGCATGCGGATTTCCCATAGAGACAAGGCTTAAGGATAACTCCCTATCCTTTATAGTAACGGGATAATCTAACATTGGTTCTATGGGCAATAAAGAATTCTCATCAGGCGCTATCACTACTGGAATGTCTTTGGCTCCAAATTTTGGCTCGCCCATACTAACCTGAATTCTAGCCGTTCCATCTCCTGCTTTATGAACTCTTACTTTCCTTACACCAGCTAATGTTTCCACTAATATCTCTTGAGTCTTAACTAACCCCTTATCTAAAACATATCTAGCCAGGCATCTTAATCCATTGCCGCAGACTTCTGCCTCAGAACCATCGGGGTTAAACATGCCCATCCGAAAATCAGCTATATTTGAAGGCAACACCAGCAGCAAACCATCACTGCCAACCCCGAAGTGTCGGTCACACATAGCTATCGCCGTCTGTGGCCAATCCCGGTTTAGGTTGCTAGCTTCAACCAGTATAAAATCATTTCCAGCCCCCTGCATCTTGGTGAAATTCATTGAGTACTTCTCCCCCCTATGAATGCAGCTAATCGAGTTGTGATTTCCCACTCCGATGTGCCCAGTATATCAAACCACTCAATCCTGTCACTCTCTAACCGAAACCAATTATACTGGTGGCGGACAAAGCGATGGGTTTCAAACTTGATTTGCTGAATGGCCGCAGCTAAGGTTAATTCACCTCCAAGAAACATACCAATTTGCTTGTAGCCAATACCAGACATAGCTGGCAGGGTACAGTCATAGCCTATATTCACCAGCTTTTTTACCTCAGCTACCAAGCCTTGCTTTATCATTTTGTCAACCCTTAAATCAATTCTACGGTAAAGCTCACCCCTGTCCGTAGTTAAACCCATTATGAGTGTAGTAAAGGATGGTGCCTTCTTATGCTGAAGCTTAGAAAACGGAGCTTCTGCGCCTCTACACACCTCAAGAGCCCTTATAGTGCGGCGCACATTACGCTGGTCAATCTTCTGCGCGGCTACCGGGTCAACCTCCTTAAGCTCCTGATGAAGCTCATCCTTCCCCACTGTGGCTGCTTTTTCCTCTAAACTATGTCTGAATTCCAGGTCGGGTGGAACTTGTGGTATTCCCCAGCCTTCCAAAACCGACCATATATATAATCCACTGCCACCTACTAGCAAGGGTAATTTGTCACGGTGTTGAATATTCTCAATAGCTGTATAGGCTAGCTCTTGATATTGAGCCAGACTAAAATCCTCATCAGGATTAACTATATTAATTAAATGATGGGGAACAAGAGATAGCTCTTGCGGGCTAGGTTTAGCCGTGCCAATATCCATATGGTGATATACCTGTCGGCTATCAGCACTTACTATCTCCCCATCAAAAGCCTGAGCTAAGCGAAGAGCCAGCTGGCTCTTACCTACGGCAGTGGGACCAACTATAGCTACCAGACGGTTCATCACAACATTAATTTAAAGGGGAGACAACTTGCTAAGAGGAGCTGGCCCCTTCTTTTAAACCTCCGATTTCTGAGGTTTGCTTGACAATGCTTAAGAATTGGTCAGCTTTTAGGCTGGCTCCACCAACTAGGGCACCATCTATCTCAGGCTGGCTTATAAATTCAGCAATATTATCAGCAGTTACACTACCACCATAGAGAATACGCGTCTCCTGGGCAACTCTAGTACAACATTTTTGGTAGATAATTTGGCGGATAAAACCGATGGTCTTATTTACCTGCTTACCAGTAGCCGCCATGCCGGTACCAATAGCCCAAACTGGCTCATAGGCTATTATTAATCCGCTTTGATAATATTTCCGAGTTGTAGATGCCTTTAACTGCTGGCTTATTACCTCTTCTGTTCTTCCCGCCTCATTCTCTTCTAATCTTTCTCCTATGCACAAGATAGGCTTCAGCCCAGCCTTCAGTGCTGCTTGAACCTTTCTATTTATAATCTCCCCGGTCTCATTAAAATACTGCCGGCGCTCAGAGTGTCCTATAATAACATATTCACATAGTTCAGCAAGCATTAGTGGTGCAATCTCCCCTGTATATGCCCCCTTTTCCTCAAAGTATATATTCTGTGCCCCTAACTTTACCGAGCTTCCTTTGATTAGCTCTCTTACCGCAGCCAAAGAAATAAAAGGGGGACAAATTACCTTATCAACATTATCTATCTCGTCAAGCCCCTGACGCATTTCGTTGACCAGTTCAACGGCTTCACTCACCGTGGTATTCATCTTCCAGTTACCGGCAATTATAGGCACCCTCATTTTAGCCTTCCAAGGGGATTATTTAGCAACCTCACCCCTCTAGGTCTTTATTTGGTAACCCTATCTCCTTTATCCCTTTCTCCTTAATAATGGGAATCAGATATATAAGAGAATCGAAGTCTCTCTTAATACCCACTAAGACATTTCAATCCCATATCAGTTAGCCGATAGATGTATAAACCCATTCATTCCACCAAGCCTCGCTTCTTGTAAGCGCTTAGGTATCCACGAACAGTATGCTGGTATATAGAACGGTTTCCGAACTTGGGGTCTATCTCAAATAACTTTGGGTTTATGAGTTTAATGTCTTCTTCTTCAATTTCATGGAACTTCTTTTCAATAGAGGCGTAAATGTTCTGTAGCGTAGTCTCTCTACCGGACTCATACAATATACTGAGGAAGAGCCACTCACAAGGCATGTTTTCACCCCTCGCCACTTCTTACCCTCTTCACTTAGGCACCGAATTTATTGAGCTTCAGAGCATTAGCCATCGCCAGGGGCATAATCTGCGTAGCTGGAAACCGTCCTAGTCCTCCAGAAACACAGGCTGACTCAGAAAACTCAGTTACTTTATCAGGACGGCACCACTTAGAATATAGAAGAATAGGCACCGGGTGCCAGCTATGCCCCTTGAGTAAAGCTGGTGTTGAGTGATCGCCAGTAACTACAATGACATCAGGCTCTATAGTTATAAGGTCAGCTATAGCTCTATCAACATCCTCTATAATTCTAACCTTCCTGTCAAAATCACCATCTTCACCAGCCGAATCAGTTCCCTTTATATGCAGGAAGAAAAAGTCATAGTTAGCGTAGTTTTGTTTAAGTGTGACGAATTCATCTTCAATACTCGTTCCTGTTTCCAGAACCTCCATACCAACTAACTTAGCTAGTCCACGATACATAGGATAACTAGCAATAGCGGCTGGCTTCAATTTGCAGACCTCAACCATAGTGGGAAATTGAGGACGCTGGGAGAAGCCTCGGAGGAGAACCATATTGGCTGGATAATACCCAGCCAATGTTGTCTTGACCTTAGCCAAAAATCGATTAGTAATACCAGCCATCCTACCTGCTTCCGGATGTAGTGCAGTAACAACCTTTGGAGCTAATCCTACTTGCTCGGGGTCAGAGTCGCTGAGCTCAGAGGTAAGTCCCTCTCCCCGAAATACCACTATTAAGCGGTGCTCCTTAACCGGACAAACAAAAAATTTAACCTTATCTATTACCAGTCCATCTATCAACTGGCACAGCTCAGCACACTTATCGGTAGAGATACGACCTGCCCTACGATCGGTAACCAAGCCAGATTCATCCACAGTGCAAAAGTTACCCCGGGCAGCTATATCTCCCTGTTGAAGGTCAAAGTCTACCCCTACTGCCTCCAGTACACCCCGACCGATATTAAAGCTGACAGGATCATAACCAAACAGAGCCAGATGACCCGGCGCGCTACCAGGAGTTATCCCTGGGCCCACTGGGTCAATAAGACCACATGTCCCTCTATTTGCCAAATTATCAAGGTTTGGTGTATTAGCTGTCTCAAGTTCTGTCTTGTCGGTTTGGGGATTGGGTAATCCGCCTAACCCATCAATAACTAATAACACAATCCTACTAGGCGAAGACCTGGAAATAGGCTTTATTAACTCTAAATTAACCATATCCGTTAGAGGTTATTTGTCAACCTCCTCTATAGAAGAGAGATTAAACGTGAAAAGTTTTCACCTCGATGGCGTAACCCCCTTCAATTTACCGATGACTAACGAGTCTTTATCTAGCAATGACTCCACCCCCGGTAATGTCTGACCGCCCAGGAATTTTAGCGAGGCACCACCTCCGGTAGATACAAAGCTCATCTTATCGGCTAATCCCAGCTCAATCACTACCTCAGCCGTTGAACCTCCACCAATAATTGTAATAGCATCAAGACTAGCCAACAGTTTAGCCATGGCTTTGGTTCCCTCAGCAAACTGTGGTATCTCATATATACCCATAGGTCCATTCCAGAAAACTGTTTTACATCTCCGTAATTCTTCGTAGAAGTTTCTAATAGTATGGGAACCTATATCTACAATCTTCTGCTGGGGTGATATACTTTCTATAGATACGATTTTACCCTTAGCCTCGTCCCCAATTTCATCAGTAACAATAACATCAACCGGAAGCAACAAGCGTACCCCGTTCCTGGACGCCTCTTCTATTAATCCAGCAGCAGTGTCCACTCTATCAGACTCAATTAATGATAGACCTATCTCATAAGACTTGGCTTTGAGGAAGGTAGCTGCCATACCACCACCAATTAAAAGAAAGTCCACCTTGCTCATAATATTTTCCAGCATGTCAACCTTATCGCTTACTTTAGCCCCACCAACAAGACCGCCAAAAGGGTGAGCTGGATTCTCCAAGACACCACCCAAGGTCTTAACTTCCTTCTCTAGTAACAATCCAGCTACTGAAGGTAGATATTCGGTAATCCTTACTATTGAGGCATGACTTCGATGAGAGGTACCAAAGGCATCATTAACATATATATCAGCTAACCTAGCCAAGGCTCGAGCAAAAATGGGATTATCCCTCTCCTCAGCAGAATGAAAACGAAGGTTTTCCAGCAGTAAAACATCACTACTCTTCAAGCTTTGTACTGACTTCTCCGTTTCAGAGCCAATGCAATCCCTGGTAACTCCAACCTGCTTACCTAATATCTGCGACAGGCGCTGGGCAATAATGGGTAATCGTAGTTTATCAACCACTTTCCCCCCGGGTCGGCCTAAGTGAGAGCACAGAATAATCCTGGCTCCTCGGTCAATAAGGTATTTGATAGTAGGCAGAGTTGCTCGAATGCGACTATCATCAGCGATTGCCCCTGTCTTCTCATCTAGAGGGACATTAAAGTCAACCCTGACTAAAACCCTTTTACCACCGACCTCTATATCCCTGACCGTCACCTTATTCATTTATTTCGATAGAGGCTGTTTATTAACCCTAATATGGCTTGTCCCGTAAATACAGGTTACAGGACTTGTTTCGCGTCAACCTCAACCTTTTAATCTTCCCTCAATAAAGAACCTCTTGTTATCTCCGTTAGCAAAGAATCATGGTTAGTAAAAAAGGTTACTACTTGTTTGGCTATCCCTTCAGCATCAAGACCATACTTAGAGCGAAGGACAGCTTGAGTGCCCTGCTCGACAAACTCGTCAGGGATACCAATACTTTTTACCTGAATATCACACATACCTGATTGTTGAAGAAGCTGGGCTATGCTACTACCAAAGCCACCGCTTAGAGTATTTTCCTCAACTGTAACCAAACGCTTGGTATAGTTAGCCACATCTACTATGAGTTCTGAGTCTAATGGCTTAGCAAAGCGGGCGTTAATTACTGTAGCCTCAATCCCGTTTGAGGCTAACTCCTGGGCTGCCTCGAGGGCGGGAGCTACCATAGTCCCTATAGCTAATATGGCTACATCCTTTCCATATCTTACGGTCTCCCCTTTACCTATGGGAATCTCATACAGTTCTGTATCCAATTCTACCCCTAACCCAGATTCACGTGGGTATCGTATTGCCATAGGATGGTCTGATTTCACTGCTGTGTAAAGCAAGTGCTGAAGCTCATTTTCATCTTTGGGTGCAGCTACAATTAGATTAGGAACTAATGTTAAATAAGAGATGTCAAATGTCCCCTGATGCGTCTTACCATCATCACCGACAATGCCACCTCGGTCAATAGCAAAAATAACCGGCAAATCCTGGAGGCAAACATCATGTATAACCTGGTCAAAAGCACGCTGTAAGAAGGTAGAATATATAGCCACAACAGGTATGAAACCTTGGGTAGCCAACCCGGCGGCAAAGGTAACCGCGTGCTGCTCGCAGATGCCAACATCAAATACACGCTGCGGAAACTCAGAAGCAACAATACTTAAATAACTTCCCTCGGGCATGGCTGGGGTAACCGCTACCAGCCTGGGATTCTCCTTTGCCAGGCGAAGTACCGTTTGAGCAAATACCTCACTGTAAGTCGGTATCGCCTTAGTGCTTACACCTTTGGCTGATACACCATGGAAGTTAACAGCATCTCCCTCGGCTGGATGATAACCTTTGCCCTTAGTAGTAATAACGTGAACCAAAATCGGCTTGCGATGATAGTCTCTTGCCTGGCTAAGAGCAAGCTCCAATTCGGAAATGTTGTGCCCGTCAATAGGTCCGATATAGGTGAAACCGAATTCCTCCCAAAGCGTTGTCGGTAAAATTAAGCCTTTGAAGCCACTCCTTATCTTTTGGCTTGCTTGCCATAGCCTATTACCTAAAGGAAGAGTGGTAAGTAGCCGTCTGCTTTCCTTTTTTGCCCGATAGTAGCGATAGTCAAACCGTATCTTAGTTAATAGCTTAGCCAAGGCTCCAACTGTAGGTGAAATTGACATCCCATTATCATTGAGAACCACGATAAGCCTAGAACCCAACTGCCCTACCTGATTCAATGCCTCCAAAGCCATGCCGCCGGTTATAGCACCATCACCGATAATAGCAACCGCATGATAGTTATCAGCGGATAGGTCACAAGCAACAGCCATACCAAGAGCGGCCGAAATTGAGGTGCTGGCATGACCGGCACCGAAGGGGTCATGCTGACTCTCATCACGACTGGTAAAACCGGATAATCCTCCATACTGACGGAGAGTAGCAAAACGCTCTCTTCTACCGGTAAGTAGTTTATGGGTATAGCTTTGATGTCCCACATCCCATACAATTTTATCTCGCGGGCTATCAAATACCCGATGCAAAGCTATAGTAAGCTCAACCACACCCAGATTGGAAGCTAGGTGACCTCCCTTAGTAGTTACTATAGCTACCAGTTCCTGCCTAATCTCAGAAGCTAATAGCCTGAGCTCCTGTTGTGTCAACCCTTTCAAATCTGCGGGATTGTCTATTCTATCTAATAACGACGCCATTTTAGCCTGCTGCCCAATCAACTGTAACAGCCGACCTCATACTAGCAATGTAGACAAATAGTTGTCAAGCTAGTGCCTATTTGCTACACTACGAAAGTGGAATCTCTGGAGCAGGGGTTACTACATTTTATAGGTAATGTCTACATCTTAATACAATGGCCGGGAGTAGTGGTGCTTATGGCTATAGAGAGTGCTTGTATTCCCCTGCCCAGTGAGATAATTATGCCACTTGCCGGCTGGATGCTTGTTAAGAACCAATCCTTATCAGCTATACATATATTATCAGCAGGTGCCTATGGAGCTCTAGGCTGCGTTATTGGTTCGGTTATTGCCTATGGGGTAGGTATGTGGGGAGGTCGTCCTCTTTTGGAGAAATATGGAAAATACATTCTTGTATCTCGTCACGACCTTGACCTGGCTGATCGATGGTTTAATAAGTATGGAAGTTGGTCAATTTTCCTGTCTCGACTGTTACCAGTGATACGCACCTTCATTAGTCTCCCTGCTGGAATAGCCAGAATGCACTTTGTTAAGTTTTTAGTCTATACCTTTATCGGCTCTTTCATCTGGTGTGCCGGGCTTGCCTACGGAGGTTACCTACTGGGTGAGCACTGGGAGCAAATACGAACTATCATGCGTCCTTTCGACCCATTTATTATCGCTATCATAATCGTCCTTATTGCTCTCTACATTTATAGACATGTAAAACAGGCTAAAACTACGAACTAAACACTGAAAAACCTCAGGCAGGATAGGAAAGATTACTGTCTTGACCTCCCCTTTACCCTGTGCTACATTTGATAGGTAAATAAATTGTCCCTGTAGCTCAGTTGGACAGAGCGGCTGCCTTCTAAGCAGCGGGTCGTGGGTTCGAATCCCTCCAGGGACGCCACAAAGCTAAATAGACACCATAACTGGATTTTCTCACCCTAATAAAGTCTTGACACACCGCTTATAGAGCTAGTAACCCGAAGGTCATTGGTTCGAATCAAACCCCCACTATAAATTTTTAAAGTCAAACCTTTTGGTTTTTTGCTTTTGAACGGGGAGTTCGACCCTCCCCCGTCTCCACCAGGTAGTAGTAACAACGCTAGCTTTCTGTCTATTTAGAGATTATGTAGATTGGACGAAGCCTCGATCGTCCCATATCTTAGCCTTTTATTCCAATACTGCTAGCATGTACAGAAGTAACCAAAACAAGCAATTATTATTTTAACTCAATAAAGTGGTCAGATGTATAACCATAACCCAAGAAATATCGTTTATCTTACTAGTCAGAAACATGCTTCAACGCTTCTCTCTCCTCAATAGTTCGTCAGAGAGGTTCTTTCTACCTCCGGCCTTAGCAAAAGCAGCCTTAGCGGTGGGGATGAAGTTAAGTATCAGTAATAGTGCTACAATAATAGAGAAGCCAACGAGCAACCATGATCTCTCCAGAAACCAAGCCGATATCGGCACAGATAAAAGGCTTATATTTACCGACAGTACAAGATTGTGGGTAACAACTTTTAATATTAGTACTAAGCCTATGACAATTAGTAGCTCCCAAGGCATTAAGATGGCTAAAGCGCCAATGGTAGCACTCAGTCCGTTTCCACCACGAAATTTTAAGTATACAGACCACATATGCCCAGCTATTGCAGCTACCGCTGCCAAGAGTACAAATAGCTCCGGCTCGTGTAGGGGCACACCTAATAACCAGTGAGCTATGGCTACTGCCAGAGCTCCCTTACCCACATCAAAAAATGCTGTAGGAATAGCGGCTCTCAGACCAACTTCCCGGAAGACATTGTTACCGCCAGCGTTACCACTCCCTAACTGCCGTATGTCTTTGCCAGTTGCCATACGAGTGAAAATATAAGCAAATGGAATCGAGCCGAGGAGGTAGGCAATAATAATAGCTATGAATATGCTAGTAACCTCATTAATTATCATTTACACCCCCACTCAGGTAGTAGTAGCAATTGAGCTCAATCCTTATAGAAGGCGAACCCCAGAGTCCCTGTTCCAGTAGCATAGCCCATTACCGGGCTAAACTCAGTAATAAACAGCTCGGCACAATTGAATTCAGAGGAAATTCGTTCCATCAACCTTTCAGCTTCATCCAGCGCATAGGCGTGCATCACAGCGACATGCACCGGGCTTTGTCCAATCCTATCCTTCAATATCTCAAGCATGTGCTTTATGCCTTTTTCTCTATTTCTCACCATCCCCTGAAAGCGCACCAACCCAGAGGAGCTGGTGAGTATCGGCTTGACGTTAAGCATAGAGCCTATCTGGGACGCAACTTTAGGTATACGACCTGTTCGGTATACATGTTGGATTGTATCCAGAAGGACAAGAAAGGTGGCTTTATCTCTCACTTCCTCAGCTGCCTTTTCTACCTCGGCTAAGTTCTTCCACTGCATTGCTACCTTAGCGGCTGCTAAAGCGATAAAACCTTCAGCAGCAATAACATTTTGAGAATCCATTACCTTAATAAGAGCCTCAGGAAGTTCAGACTTGGCTTGCTCCTTGGCTGCGCAAGCCACATCATACCCTGTGCTTATCTTAGACGAAAGAGTAATACAAAGAATATTCTTTGCTCGCTTAGTTGCCTCACGGTAGGCTTCAAGATAGTGCCCGGGTGAGGCTGGTGAAGTTTTGAAACTTTCGGGGTCTTGCAAAAACATCTCATAGGCCTCAGAGGGGCTAATATCCACCCCATCTCTATAGAGCTTGCCCTAGACTAGAAGCATAACAGGCACAATCATAATCTCATACCGCTCCACTATTTGCCTGGGGATATTAGCCATACTGTCAGTGACAACGATAACTTTATTGTCCATTTACTATCTATACCTAGTGTTTCTAAATATATTATTGAAGTAATACCTAAACAGTCAAATCAAGATGTTTGTTAAATGGCAATAAAAGTGAATTCGACATTCCTGTAAATTTAGTTTAATCCACAGTCAGGTAATCTAATTTATTAGCATAAAGGATTATGTAAAGTATTATCGCCCTACTGAAAAATACACTATATTAATTTTAAATTTCTATTTTAAAACCAGTATATTGGGACTCCCCCGTCTCCACCAGAATATTGACAACGCTAGCATGTTACCGCTAGCGTTTTTTTTATTTAAAGTTTATGCAAATTTCCAGCTTTATAACTGAAAGCTTTTCGCTCACCCTTCTCGTATCTGTGCCACACCGCTTAGAGCCATATACCTTCTAAGTAGCGGGTCGTGGGTTCGAATCCATCGAGGGACGCTTTCTAAACTGTAAACCTCTATTAGGACTTTACTTCATATGAGCTAAAAATAAAGTCCAGGTCTTCTTGCAAAGCAGAGACCTTCTCCTGAGTAAAAAGCTCCTCATTTATATCAAGCATCACTTTGGTTTCGCCTTTAGCTGAACCTACGATGTGTACCGTGAGGCACTCCTTTTCAGCCTTACCTGGCTCACCCGGAATCTTGAATGTTAGCATGCCGCGAGAAATAAATGATGACGAATCACTTGCCATGGAGTATGTTTCCAGCTTTGCCTCATCTAAAATCGTCCCCTGTTTCAGAATAAAATCTCTTACCTCATCATAAAGCAACTCAGGGTTAACATCTTTATATGTTTTCCTAATCTGCATCTCTCCCCTTTCCTATACTATCTCTTCTGTTTTCATTATTGATAGTCTTATGATAAACCTTTGCCGATTTTTGTCAAGGTAGTAACCTTATGTCAAATTAACTAATTCATTCTACCTTTTACTTACTGCATAAAAATAAAAGGCTGTTCTTCGTTGAAGAACAGCCTTCCTTGGATAGTGAATAATTTAATACTCTATGCCCAACCCCTCAATCTCATCGTTTCTGCCACACGGGCTACAGCAACTACATAAGCAGCCAATCTCATGTTAATCTTACGCTCCAGGGACTCAGCTAAGACAGCCTGGAATGCTTTCTTCATAATTTTGCCCAGCCGTTGGTGAATCTCACTCTCATCCCAATAATATCTATTCAAGCTTTGAACCCACTCAAAATAGGAAACAGTAACCCCGCCAGCGTTACACAGAAAATCAGGGATAACAAATATTCCACTACTGAATAATATTTCATCTGCTTCAGGAGTAGTTGGTCCGTTGGCTAATTCAGCTACTATCTTTGCCTTGATGTTACCGGCGTTCGTCTCAGTTATAACGGTCTCCAGTCCCGATGGACATAATATATCAACACCCACTTCCAGTAGTTCAGCATTACTGATATTTTCAGCCTGGGGGAAGTTTATAACTGAGCCAGTTTCTATCTTATGTTGTAAGACCCTGTGTGGGTCTAAGCCCTGTTTATTATAGATACCACCTTTAGAATCACTTATAGCTACAATCTTGCTTCCCAGTGTGTCATATAGTATAAGAGCTGCATTTGAGCCAGCATTACCATAGCCTTGTATTGCCACTGTTGCTGATGACAAATCAACCCCTAAATGGCTGGCAGCTTCTATTATGGTATATACTCCGCCTCGAGCTGTTGCGTCGCCACGACCAAGTGAACCGCCTATAGCTAACGGCTTTCCTGTTATTACGCCCGGAGTATATTGTCCTCTCAATTTTGAATACTCATCCATCATCCATCCCATTATCTGGGGATTAGTATATACATCTGGCGCTGGGATGTCCCTGTCAGGACCAATAAACTCCCATATTGCATCTATATAGCCTCGGCTCAATCTTTCTAATTCACAGCTCGACATCTCTTTAGGATTGCAAATAACACCCCCCTTACCACCCCCGAGAGGGATATTTACTACAGCACATTTCCAAGTCATCCAAGTAGCTAAAGCTTTAACAACATAAATCGTCTCTTCAGGATGAAACCTGATACCCCCTTTAAAGGGACCGCAAGCGTTGTTATGCTGAACCCTAAATCCTTTAAAAACTCTAGTCTGCCCGTCATCCATTTTCACTGGTATATATATGTGTAACTCCCTCATCGGTTCTCTGAGAATAGCATGAATACCAGGCTCTAGATTAAATATACTGGCCGCCCCATCTAGCTGTGCTTGGGCCATTTCAAATAAATTCGACGGCTTGTTGCCCATAATATCCTCCTTGCACTTTTTATGTTCTTACTGGTATACCTCTCTCTTTCAGATATTGCTTTGCCTCAGAAATTGAAATCTCGCCAAAGTGAAAGACCGAAGCGGCTAAAACTGCCGCTGCTTTACCTGTTACCACAGCGTCATAGAGGTGCTCCAATTTTCCCGCTCCTCCGGAAGCAGTAACCGGAATAGAGACCGCTTCAGCTACTGCCCTGGTCATCTCCAAATCATATCCTTCCTTGGTTCCATCAGCATCCTTACTGGTAAGTAAAATCTCACTAGCCCCCATCTCTTCCACCCTCTTTGCCCAATCAACAATCTCTATTCCAGTAGCCTCATTGCCACTTCTTACTACTACCTCTAGTCTATGCAATCCACTTCCTACCGGATTTTTCCTTCCATCAATAGCCACCACCAGCCGCTCTCTACCAAACTCTTTGACTGCCTCTCCTATCAACTCGGGAGTCCTGACGGCAGCGGTGTTTATCGAGACCTTATCCACACCAAGGTCAAGTAAAGCCTTCATATCCTCAATACTGCCTATTCCACCACCTACAGCAAAGGGAATAGTAACTACATCACACACCCTTTTTACCCATTCAAGTCGTGTCGATCTATTTTCTACAGTGGCGAAGATATCAAGGAAAACAAGCTCGTCAGCACCCTCACGGCAATAGGCAACTGCCGCTTCTACTGGGTCTCGGGCATCCCTGAGGTTTTCAAAATTGACTCCTTTAACTACTCTACCATCCTTTACATCAAGGCAAGGTATAATTTTTATCTGTTTCATCTCTCTCCTTATACAAAGCTCTGAAATTTTACCAAATCCTGATACTCAAACAAGGTGCTCATAGCGTGATTTTCTGTTTCTATCCCTGCCTCCTCAGCGGCAGCGATGGGGGTAAGCCCGCCGATAAGTATCATTCCCACTCTATTTAAAGCCACTGATATACCACACACCGCTTCGCTGGGACTACCCATCATAATCAGCCCGTTTAACCCCCCCCTTTTTAGTTGGTTGGTAACCTTCTCTACCAAAGGTTGGCACTGGGCTGGTATCTCACGGAAGTTAGCCAGTATCTTCCCCTCTCCCCCTCTAACCACACCCTGGACATCGGTCATTCTAGCTCGGATAAACATCTCTGATGGGTCCAAGGTGGAACCAGCATAATTAATAAGATTTACAAAGCGTAACGGCTGGTTATTCCGTATCTGAAGCACTCCGGCGAACCTAGAGTCTGTGGAAATACCTGCCTTGAGTAAACTGCCATTAATTATGATGCTACAGACAGTAGCTAAACCAACTTTACCCCTAGGCACAAGCACTTCACCTAATCTCTCCCCCTCCGATGCCACAGCTACCAAGTCGCTGACACAAAGCCCAACCTTAAAGGCTTCCGCCATCACCTTAATAGCTTCATTAAATCTCTCCTTGGGAAACAGAGATATGTTAACTGGCACTAGACCGGTGCCTTTGTCTATATTAAAGGAAGTGCGAAAAGCTAAAAGCTCTATTTTTTCCAGCACAAAACCAATCTTATCGGTAACTAAGGCATTATTCATTTCTTCTATCCCCAGTGGTGTAATCTCTCTTCCATCCCACCTCTCCATAGGTCTTGTTAGCCCCCGCTCATCCATTAGCTTAAGGTGATACCTTACTGCCCTCTCGCCTAGTTCTATCCCTTCCTCCTTCAACTGACGGCTGATTAGCCTGGCGCCTAGCGACTGAGGCGACTCACTGAGAATTTTCAGAATAGAGATGACCTTTCTTTCAACCTCGTGACTATCGTAACCTATCATCATTCAACTCAACTATTGAAATAGGCAACCGTTTTCCTATCGTAGCACATCAAAATATCTTTGTCAACCACCTATTTGTCTACTGTTGCTGCATACTAAATGGTATGCTATACTGTTAAATCAACTGTTATTAATGGTTTATAAGGGAGGGGATTAAAACTTGCAGGATACAGTCTCTATTAAGCAACTTTTGGAAGCTGGAGCTCACTTCGGTCATCAGACCAGCCGCTGGCACCCTCGTATGAAGACTTACATCTTTACTAAACGCAACGGCATTCATATCATTGACCTGGAACAAACTGTCACTATGTTGGATAAAGCCTGCGACTTTATTCGACAAGTGGCTGCCGAGGGCGGCAATATTCTTTTTGTTGGCACCAAAAAGCAAGCTCAAGAGATTATAATCGAAGAGGCGCAACGCTGTGGTATGTATTATGTTAACCAGCGCTGGTTAGGTGGAGTGCTAACTAATTTCGCTACTATTCAAGCCCGCATAGATTATCTAGTTCGCTTGGAAGACCGCCAAGCTAAAGGAGACTTTAATCGCCTACCTAAAAAGGAAGCTCTAAAACTAGAAGATGGGATTTTGCGTCTCAACCGACAAATAGGCGGTATTAAAGAGATGACCAGCCTGCCCAGTACGCTATTCATTATCGACCCCATAAAAGAGAGAATTGCTTTAGCTGAAGCTAAACGTGTAGGAATACCAGTGGTTGCTATAGTAGATACCAATTGTAACCCTGATGAGATAGACTACCCTATTCCAGCTAACGACGATGCTATTAAAACCATCAAACTGATATGCAGTAGAATTGCTGATTCATTTATTGAAGGCAAAACTGGCGAAGTAGGAGTACCAATAGAGGAAGGACAAGAAGAGGGTTTGGAGGGGATTGAGGTTACTGAAGTTTCCGAACCTCTTATTTACACTCCTGATGAGGAAGACAGGGAGGAAAAGATTGAAAATTCCGACAGCTAGGGTAAAAGAGTTAAGAGACCAATCTGGAGCTGGCATTATGGCTTGCCGGAATGCTCTTCTTGAAGCCGAAGGAGAGATGGAAAAGGCGCTACAGATTCTAAAACAAAGCAGCCTTCTCCAGGCACAGAAAAAAGCAAGCCGCTCTACTACCCAGGGTATAATTGAAGCCTATATCCATACTGGAGGGCGTATTGGGGCTATGGTTGAGGTTAACTGCGAAACTGATTTTATCGCCCGCAGTGACGAATTCAAGGAGCTGGCTCACTACTTAGCAATGCAAGTTGCCGCTCAAGAGCCTAAATTTATCTCAAAGGAAGAAATTCCTGAGGAAGCTGATATAGAACCCGAGACAGCTTGCCTGCTTCTTCAGCCTCATATTAAGTATCCCGATAAAACTGTTCAAGACATTATTACCGAAGCCATTGCTAAGGTAGGAGAGAATATCAAAGTAAGTAGATTTACCAGATTCGAACTAGGAGGGTAAGTTAGGCAGAGGACGGCTGCGATTGAAGGCTACCTAAGCATATTGAGAGCAGATAAAATAGGTAATGACTACTACTAAGTATAAGCGTGTTCTACTCAAGCTCAGCGGCGAGGCTTTCAGTGGTGAAACTGGCTTTGGCATTGATACCTCAATCCTAACCCAAATAGCCAAGCAGGTTAAACAAGTGATACAAAAGGGAGTGGGGGTAGCTATTGTTGTCGGCGGTGGTAATATCTGGCGCGGAGCTAAGGCGGAACAGGACGGGATGGACAGGGTTACCGCTGACTATGCGGGTATGCTGGCTACAATAATAAATGCCCTGGCTCTCCAGGACGCGTTGGAAAGAGAAGGAGTAACTTCCAGAACACAGTCAGCTATAGGCGTTCAACAGGTAGCTGAACCCTACATTAGACGCCGAGCTATTCGCCATTTAGAGAAGGCCAGAGCTGTAATCTTCGCTGGGGGCACCGGTAACCCATACATGACTACCGATACTGCGGCAGCTCTACGAGCCATAGAGATCGAGGCCGAGGTATTACTTATGACTAAAAATAATGTTGATGGTATCTATAGTGCTGACCCTCTTAAAAATCGTAATGCCAAGAAGTTTGACAAACTTACTCACCGTGAAGCATTGAATATGCGCCTGGAAGTAATGGATACTACTGCCCTTTCCCTGTGCCTGGAAAACAACCTGCCTATAATTGTTTTTGATCTCCAAGCTCCACGTAGTATAGAACGGGCTATAATCGGTGACCCTATCGGTACTCTTGTATCTGGTGAGAAAGAAAATGGCTAGCGATACTTTATGGAATATCGAGGAAAAAATGCGAACATCTATCGAGGCTCTGAAGAGGGAATTAGCCACTATCCGCACTGGGCACGCTACCCCCGCCTTGATTGAGCATATAAAGGTAGAATATGCTGGCGCTCTCCTCCCACTGAATCAAATTGCCGGAATCTCTGCGCCTGAAGCCAGGCTCCTTGTTATTCAACCTTGGGACTCAAGTAATATACATAGTATAGATAAAGCCATCCTGAAGTCTGACCTGGGACTAAATCCAATTAATGATGGGAGTGTTATTCGGTTAAATGTACCGCCGCTCAGTGAAGAGAGGCGACAGGAACTGATGAAGGTAGTACGAAGAAGGATTGAAGAAGGAAGAATAGCCATACGCAACCTAAGACGCGAAGCTATGGACGAACTAAAAAGGTTAGAGAAAAATAAGGACATATCGCAGGATGAGCATAAGCGCGCCCTAGACCAGCTACAAAAGCTAACCGATAGCTTTATAGCCGATGCTGAACAAATAGGGCAAGCTAAAGAAGTAGAACTCGCTGAGGTCTAGCCAAAATAAAGAGGCTCACTATCTAAAATCAAGTGGCATAATGATGACTACCTCTATGATAGGAAAGAATGCTCGTTTACCCACCCATGTAGCCATTGTACCGGATGGTAATGGTAGATGGGCAGAACTCCGTGGACTACCCAGACTTAGTGGTCACCATGCTGGGGCAGAAAACATGCGCCACATGGTTGAATATCTCAGCGAATACCCAATAAAGTATGTAACGCTTTATGGTTTCTCTACAGAAAATTGGAGCCGTCCTGAAGATGAGGTTAGAGGCTTATTTAGTCTATTAGAAGAGTTTATAAATCAATATGTCCTGGAAATTCATAAGAGAGGTATCAAGCTTCGTCATATTGGGCGACTTAATGAACTTCCACAAGGTCTCCAACTAGCAATAAATAGAGCGGTAGAGTTAACCAAGAATAATAACGGGATGACACTTAACGTCGCTTTCAACTACGGAGGGCGTGTTGAGATTTTGGATGCAGTACGTCGTCTTATAGCTGAAGGCGTCTCACATCAAAATATAGACGAAGGACTATTTAGCAATTATCTCTACACCGACGGTTTACCTGATGTCGACCTATTAATTCGCACTGGTGATGAACTCCGCCTGAGCAATTTCTTAATATGGCAAACAGCCTATAGCGAATATTACTTCACTGAGGTTCTATGGCCTGACTTCAGTAAAAAAGAAATTGAGAAAGCGCTGCTCTCCTATAGCCAGAGGCAAAGGCGCTTCGGCGGACTATAGTCAGGAGATTATTTAATTAACCATAGTCTCTACTTTATCTCACCCAATAATTATATCCATAGCTATGGTAGCTATTCCTTAAGGTAATAGACAATCGCATGCTTAAGAAAAGGGCTATAACTGCACTCTGGGGAATCCCTCTCCTAATCACCGCTGTCTGGTTTGAGGAACCATTACCTTGGTTTACTATTATAGTGGCTATCTGGGGTCTACTGGCTGCCTTTGAATTCTATAGGATGGTTACTGCCTCAAAGATAGCACCGCTTACCTGCTTTGGACTAATCTGGACCCTACTATTTATCCTAAGCCCACACTTAAACTATGACTTCCTTACCCAGTCCTTATTAACCTCGGGGGTGATGCTATCTCTAATTTGGCTTCTATTGCGTCGACAGAAAGAAGAATCTTTTATCGGCTGGGCATGGACAATGGCTGGAATTCTCTATATAGGCTGGCTCCTAAGCTATTTGGTGGCATTAAGAGGTTTAGATGATGGCAGAAACTGGGTATTATTGGCTTTATTTGCCACCTTCGGCTCCGATACCGCCGCCTTTTTCATTGGTAGAGCACTAGGTAGACACCGCCTTACCCCAAGTATTAGCCCCGGTAAAACCTGGGAAGGAGCAATAGGTGGAATATTTGGTGCCATTATAGTTAGCCTGCTCTTTACTCTGCCTACACTCTTTACTTTACCCAATTCTCTTTACCTTCAAGATTTCAGCTACTGGCAGGCAATACTTCTCGGCCTACTGGTCAGCATTTTTGGTCAACTCGGTGACCTGGTAGAATCCTTGCTCAAACGCAATATGGAAGTAAAAGACTCTGGTAAGCTACTACCGGGACATGGGGGGTTCCTTGACCGGATAGACAGCATTGTCTTTGCTGGCATAGTGGTATACTATTATGTTATATGGGCAGTATAAAAAAATTAGCTGTTTTAGGTTCAACCGGCTCCATAGGACAGCAAACCCTCCAAGTAGTCCGTGCCTTCCCTCATAGATTTCATATAGTCGGTCTGGCAGCAGGCAAGAACACCGATTTATTGGCAAGTCAAATCAATGAGTTCAAGCCGAGCTTTGTTTATTACCCTGATAAAAAGGCTCAGTTAGCTAATGCCAAATACGAGTTCCTATCACTGGAAGACATTGCCCGTCATCCCCAGGTGGATATTGTTGTTATAGCTACTTCGGGAAAATCAGGGCTAAATCCGACACTGGCTGCGGTAAAAGCTGGCAAGAATGTTGCCCTTGCCAATAAAGAATCATTGGTTATGGCCGGTGAGATTATCACCAATGAGGCAAAACTAACTGGAGCCCAGATTCTGCCTATTGACAGCGAGCATAGTGCTATATGGCAATGTCTCAATAGTGAATCACAAAAGGCAACCCGACTTATTCTAACCGCCTCAGGCGGTCCCTTCTACCGTTATTCAGCAGCACAGTTAGAGATGGTTACCGTTAAGCAGGCTCTAAGACACCCCTCATGGCAGATGGGAAGAAAGGTTACCATTGACTCAGCCACCCTGATGAATAAAGGGCTTGAGGTAATTGAAGCTCACTGGCTATTTGATACTCCCTACGATAACATCGAGGTTCTAATCCACCCTCAGAGCATTATCCACTCTATGGTAGAATTTGTAGATGGTTCAATCAAAGCCCAACTAAGCTACCCCGACATGCGCTTACCCATTCAATATGCCCTGTCTTATCCTGAACGCTTAAACAACCCTCAGCTTCCCAGGCTTGACTGGGCCAATATTGACAACCTGACCTTTAACCAACCTGACTTTGACACCTTCCCCAGCCTCAGGTTAGCTATTGAGGCAGGGAAAAAGGGAGGAACTTATTCCACAGTGCTTTGTGCCGCTGATGAGCTGGCTGTTGAACTCTTCCTGTCGCAGCGTATCAAATTTACTGATATTACCAATCTTGTAGAACAGGCACTGGAACAGCACCAAGCCATAGCTCACCCTACATTGGAAGAAATTATAGCGGCTGATGCCTGGGCCAGACAAAAAGTCATGCAGCTTACTTCTGGAGATAATCTATGACAATACTGATTTCCATAGTAGCCTTCCTCGGTATCATAGTAGTGCTTATCCTCGCTCATGAGCTTGGACACTTCATTACGGCTAAAGCTTGCGGGGTGAGGGTGGATGAATTTGGCTTGGGTTTTCCCCCTCGCATATTATCGGTAAGGCGAGGTGAAACACTATACTCACTAAATGCGATACCCCTGGGTGGATTTGTTAAAATGGCTGGTGAAGAAGACCCCAAGGTGCCAGGAAGTTTAGCCAGTAAGAGCATCGGCACCCGGTTGTTGGTTCTTAGTGCTGGCTCGTTAATGAATGCCCTACTGCCCCTCCTTCTATTCTCAATTGCTTTTATGATTCCTCATAATGTGGTAATCGATGAGGTATTCGTGGAAGAGGTAGCTCCAAACTCACCAGCCGCCATGGCTGGCATTGAATCCGGAGATATAATTATCAGTATAAATGGAAGAACAGTAAATAATATCATAGACCTGAGCCGCTATATCCAGCTTAACCTAGGTAATGAGATTACTATCCTTGTCAAACACAGTGATTCTACCAATGAGGAGATTCAAGTAATACCTAGATGGAAGCCTCCAGAAGGTCAAGGGGCAATTGGTATTTTATCCAGTATGTCAAATCCAACCATTGTTATCCAACATTATCCCTTCTGGGAAGCAATACCCATGGGAGTAAAGGAATGCATAGAAACTTTTGTTTTATTTAAGAACGGGATAATCAGTATGATTATTGGGGCAATACCAGTGGAGCTAACAGGTCCAGTAGGTATCGCTCAAATCACCGGAGAGGTGGCTAAGGCTGGAATTAGTCCATTATTACAATTTGCTGCCTTTTTTAGTATAAACCTAGCTATAATCAATATTTTCCCTCTCCCTGCCCTAGATGGGGGCAGAATCATGTTTGTCCTCTTGGAGTGGGTCCGCCGGGGTAAGCGCATTTCACCCAAGACGGAAGGTTTGATACATGCTATTGGCTTTATTTTACTAATGGCAGCAATTTTGGCAATCACCTATCAGGATATTATACGTATTATAAGTGGAGAGGGCTTAATACCGTGAATCTTTTTAGTAATGTAGAATTAAAGAGAGGCTTCGCCTCCCTTATATAACTAATGCCCCATTCCCCGGTAAGGGAGAAGTATAAATGCTGTTAGGTTGCTAACAAATATGTAAAGTGGTGAGGTGATAAAATAATCCTATGAATCCGCGAAGAACAAGTAAACCCATTCAAATTGGTAATGTAACCATTGGTGGTGATGCCCCTATCGTGGTGCAATCCATGACCAAAACCGATACTCGTGATGTTATGTCAACTATCCACCAAATCAAGGAGCTCGAGGACTATGGCTGTGAACTAGTGCGAGTAGCTGTGCCTGATGCCGAAGCCGCCCAGGCTATATCAGCCATAAAAAGGGGCATTTCCATACCCATAATTGCCGATATTCACTTTAATTACCGTCTTGCTTTAATAGCGCTGGAGGCTGGTTGCGATGGGCTGCGGCTAAATCCCGGCAATATCAGCGAACCGGAGAAGGTTTCGGCTGTGGCTCGTGCTGCTAAGGAAAGAAATGTCCCTATTCGTATCGGAGTAAACGCTGGCAGTCTACTTAAAACAGCCAATCCGCAATTAACCATCGCCCAACAAATGGTAGAGGCTGCCTTAGAGCAGATACAACTACTGGAAAACCTTGGCTTTGACCTGATTAAGGTCTCTCTCAAGGCGTTTGATGTTCCGACTACTATTGACGCCTATCAGGATATTGCCCAAAGAATACCCTACCCCTTACACATCGGTATTACTGAAGCCGGCACACCAAAAAGGGGCATTATCCGCAGTGCTGTAGGCATCAGCACCCTTCTCTACCAAGGCATTGGTGATACCATAAGGGTTTCATTAACCGCTCACCCCAGAGAAGAGGTTATTACTGGTTATGAAATCCTAAAGAGCCTGAACCTGCGCCAGCACGGTCCGATATTAATCAGTTGCCCCTCTTGTGGGCGGGCTGAGGTTGATATTGTAAAATTAGCCGAAGCGGTAGAAGAAGAGCTATTAATGATTAACAAGCCGATAAAGGTAGCCGTGATGGGTTGTGTGGTCAACGGACCCGGCGAAGCCAAGGATGCCGATATTGGTATCGCCTGCGGGAGGGGCAAAGCCGTCCTCTTCAAAAGAGGTAAAAAGATTAGAACCATCCAGGAAAAAGATTTGATAGCAGCTTTGATGAGTGAGATAGAGGCTATGACTGACTAATTATCAAGGGGAAGGAGAATACGGGGGGTGAGGTAGATAAATCTAACTACTAGAATAAACCTGTCCAGTGTGGTTTAATGTTTAGAGTTCTTGATCTGTCCGTAGTCTGAGCAATGAAGGAGGAAAATAGAAATGGAGTCTGCTTCTGGTGAACCAAGAATTGAGGGTGATGAACTTCAGAAATGCTTGGACTACTTGCAAGAAGAGTTGAAACTAGCTGCTTTCCAAGACAAAGAGGCAACCCTCTATAAAAATGCATCAGCAAAATATATTGACGCACCCCTCACAGACAACCTTGCTCCCAAAGAAAGATGTCGGGCTGCCAACCGACTGGCGCAGGCAGCAGGTGAAATTGTTAACCGTAGATATAGAATAGAACCTATACCGGATGCAGCCTCCGCAGCATATTCTGCATGGCAGTTGGCGTATTTGGATTACTCAGCCTGGGTCAGTGCACTATCCGCCGCGATAGAGGCGATAGCTAGTGACATAGAACCACCGGCTAGACAGGTGCTGAAACTGGCTTCACAATTTCAAAAGTCCCGAAATATAGCAAGGACCGAGGGAAATAAATTCATAGACCGCCTCGGGCTAAACGGTAATACCGTACAGAAATTACTCAATGAGGCTGCAGTCGCTGTGGCTGCTGATAACTGGCAACCCAAAGAGGTCAACCAAGACTAGCAAATCCAGTATATTCGCCACCGTAGCCGGTTGCTTATCGGGGGACTTGAGTAGGTTAGGTTGATAAACAATATAAAATTTGAGCTAATGGAACAAACCTGTTCAATATGATTTAATGTTTAGAGTTTTTAAGCTTCCTGATAAAGTTAAGTGGATTAATAGGATGTTATTATAATTTAAACCTCCTAAAATACACTAAACAAGGAGACTGAAATGTTTTGTAGAAACTGCGGCAAAGAGCTAGTAGGAACACCGGAAATTTGCATGGGCTGTGGAGCCAAGCCTTTAGCCGGGAATAGCTTTTGCCAGGCATGTGGTGCTGAGACAAACCCCCTAGCTGAAATATGTATTAAATGCGGGGCACGGCTGGTTAAAGCAGAGGTAGTGGACATTTCACCAAAATCAAGACTTGCCACTACTTTTCTTTGCATTCTTCCCGCCTGGATTGTCGGAATAGCTGGTATTCATCGATTTTACTTAGGTAAGATTGGAACCGGAATTGCGATGCTTCTTACTCTAGGTGGACTAGGAATCTGGACCCTAATTGATTTTATATTTGCCGTCCCAGGAAATATGAAAGATAAGGAAGGTAAACTCATTAAGAATTGGTAAATTCAGCAACTCCCGATTAAGAGAAAGAAAGTGCGTATATCAAAGCTTTTTGGAAAGACACAACGTGAGATACCCGCCGAGGCTGACACTATTAGCCACCAGCTACTACTGAAAGCCGGGATGATACATCAGGTAGCGGCTGGTGTTTATTCCTATTTGCCTTTAGCCTGGAGAGTGCTTAAAAAAATAGAAAATATAATCCGCGATGAGATGGACAAAGTCGGCGGACAGGAGTTAATGATGCCGGCTCTCCAGCCTCTGGAATTATGGCAGGAAACAGGACGAGACCTGGCTTTTGGCAAAGGACTGTTTATCCTCTCCGACCGCAGAGACCGTAAGTTAGCCCTAGGACCAACCCATGAAGAAGTCATGGCTGAACTGGTCAGCCATAATGTACAGAGCTACCGTGACCTGCCTCTACTTCTGTATCAAATCCAGACCAAGTTCCGTGATGAGCCCCGCCCCAGAGCCGGGTTGATTAGGGTTCGTGAGTTTACTATGAAGGACCTCTATAGCTTTGACACCGACAAAGACGGACTAAACCAAAGCTATAATAAAATGCTCCAGGCATATCAGAATATCTATGCTCGCTGTGGACTGCCTGCTCTCTTGGTTGAAGCCGATAGTGGTGCCATTGGTGGCAAGGATTCCCACGAGTTTATGGTTATCACTGAAAGCGGTGAGGATGAAATAATAAATTGTCCCAATTGCCAATATACAGCTAATGCCGATAAAGCTCAAAGTATCAAAAGCAAAACAGAAGACCAGGAGCCATTACCTCTGGAAGAGGTTGCCACACCAGGGGCTGCCACTATTGAACAAGTATCAAATTTTTTAAAGGTGCATCAGAACCACACCCTTAAAGCAGTATTCTATGTTGCTGATGGCAAGCTAGTCTTTGTGGTTATTAGAGGCGACATTGAAGTAAACGAGGTAAAGTTAAAAAATGTTCTGCACTGTTCTGAACTTCGCCTAGCTAGCGAAGCAGAGGTGATAGACGCCGGTATAGTAGCTGGCTCAGCGTCTCCGATAGGTATGATGGGTATAAACGTCGTTGCTGATGAATCCATAACCTCAGGGGCAAACTTTATTGCTGGCGCCAATAAACCAGATACTCACTTCAGAAATGTCAATTACCCCAGAGATTTTAAGGTTAATCTCTTAGCTGACATAGCCCGAGCTCGTGCCGGAGAAGAATGCCCTAAGTGTGGCGACAAATTATCATCTACCCGTGGGATTGAGGTGGGGCATATATTCAAACTTGGCACTTTTATCAGCCAGAAGTTAGGAGCATTTTTTATTGACCCCAATGGTGTATCTCGCCCAATTGTCATGGGCTCCTATGGTATAGGTCTCGGCAGGTTGCTGGCAGCAGTGATAGAACAGAACCACGATGATAAAGGCATTATCTGGCCATTAGCTATCGCCCCGTATCCTATCTACCTTTGCCCGTTATATATGGAAAGTCCTCAGGTAGCGACTACTGCTGAAAATCTCTACGCTGATTTGGAATCTCAAGGTTTACAGGTTCTTTATGACGACCGCAAGGAATCCCCTGGAGTTAAATTCAATGATGCTGACCTCCTAGGGATACCTATCCGGGTTATCATTAGCCCCCGAACCATGGAGACTAATAGTATAGAGGTAAAAAGGCGCTCGGAAAAAGAATCCGAGCTTGTGCCGATAGAGGGGATAGCAACCAGACTTGAGGAGCTTATTAAAGATTGACTATTTACCTCACCCCCCCCCATAACTTCTACGAAATCCTAAATACTATCCCTCAAAGAAGGACTAAACTCTAAACAAACTCTTCTAGGCGGTTGCCCACCAAAGAATCATAAAAACAGGTTGTCCTTCTGAGGGAGCGAAGCGACTGAAGAATCTCCGTCACCTAGAGATGTAGAGATTCTTCACTTTACTCAGAATGACACAATATAGCAGAGGCTTTCTTATTTCAAGAACAAATTCAAATTCCTAAAGTTTAGGATTTAGGGTTTAGAGCTTGGAATTTTTGAAAGAGGGGCTTCACCCCTTCCAACTTACCAAGTATCAACCACGCAGGGTAGCGCTAAACTCACTAGTTAGCTTACTCAGGATTTGCTGTTGAACCCGGTTAACCTCTTCATCAGTCAGGGTGTGGGTTGGGGATTGGAAGGTAATTCTATAGGCGAGGGATTTCTTACCCGGTGGCACCTGCTCACCAGAATAGACATCAAATAAAGCAACCTGAACTACTAATGGGTAGCCCTTAATAATATTCTGCACTTCTTGATGGGTTATTTCGGCATCAACTACTATAGCCAAATCTCTAACTATAGACGGGAACTTTGGTATTGGCTGGAAAATCTTATGACCAATAGTTAAGGATAGAAGGGCTGTCAGATTAATCTCAAACAGGCAGACAGTCTCACCAATTTCAAAAGCCTGTGATACTTTAGGGTGTAGCTCACCAACAACACCCAGTCTATTACCAGCTATGACTAAAGCTGCCTGTTTATTTGGGTGCAGACTTTCCTCTGAGCCTTGTTCAAAGCTAGCTTCCACTCCTAACCGGTTGAGTAAGCCTTCCATCACCCCCTTAGCATCAAAGAAAGTAAGTAATTCGTCCCCACCCTGCCACGACTTTTCAAGTCTGTCGCCGCTTAGTATACCACACAGCATCTCTGGCTCCTCAGGTAAGTCCTTCTGCCGAGGTAGATATATTCTACCCAGCTCAAAAAGCTTGATACCACCGTCTTCGTGTCTCCGATTGGCACAAAGGGCAGCTAAAAGGTTAGCTCGCAGGTTTGGGCGAAGATACTCCTGGTCAGCGGTCATGGGATTAGCCACACGTAGAGGCATAGGTTCAAGGGGATGAGGTTCAGGTAACAGCCTATTCAGCATTTCTAGACTGGTTAATGAATAGGTAATCACTTCCTGGAAGCCATAGCCGACGAGGCTGCACCTCGTTTTCTGCTTAAGCCTAATGATAGAGTCAGGGTCTGGTCTAGGCAGTGGCTGGCTAAGCATAGTAGTCGGAATTTTATCATAGCCGATAATACGGGCTACCTCTTCTATAAGGTCAACCGCCTGATGTATATCGCTCCGCCAATAAGGAGGGGTAGCCCAAACTTCTGATTCTCTTATCTTACAGTCAAAGCCCAGGGAAGTCAGCACGCTTACTATCTGGTCAAGACTAAACTCAATACCTAAAAGCCGCTCTACCTGGCTAGTTGATAGTAAAATGGGCTTCTGCTCTAGCTTGCCGGGATACTCGTCTGCCAACCCCCTAGCTGCTTGACCACCAGCTATCTGGATTATCAACTGAGTAGCATGTTTGAGGGCCGGTAAAGTAAGTTCAGGGCGAATCCCCCTCTCAAATCGCATACAGGCCTCACTAGGTAAACGCAAGGTTCTACCGGTATAATGAATGCTGGCTGGATTGAAATTAGCTGATTCCAGCAGTATTGAGGTAGTCTCTTCCCCCACCTCACTACCAGCACCACCCATGACGCCAGCGATAGCCACGGCTCCTTCCTCATCAGCAATAACCAGCATATACTCAGAGAGAGTTCGCTCTATTCCATCCAGAGTAACTATGGCTTCACCATCAGTAGCCCGCCGAACAATGATTCTTTTACCTCTAATTTGGTGATAATCAAAAGCGTGCAGGGGTTGCCCATATTCCAGCATAACATAGTTGGTAATATCTACAATATTACTTATCGGACGCATGCCACAAGCTAAAAGCCGCTGTTGCATCCATTTTGGAGATTCAGCTATTTTTACCCCGGTGATTAGGCTAGCGCAGTATCTGGGACATAGGTCAGGAGCAGCAATTTCTACTGATATTTGCTGGTCTATAGGGGATATCGATTCTTCATAGCTTACCTCAGGCAGATCTAAACCTTGTCCAGTCAGAGCAGTGACCTCTTTAGCTATTCCAATTACAGACAGGCAATCGGGGCGATTAGGTGTAATATCTAAGTCAAGAATAACATCACCTAGATAATCAGCTATTGATGCGCCTACCTCTACCCCCATTGGTAAAACTATAATTTCTTCATGGTTATCAGAGATACCCAACTCCTTCTCCGAGCAGACCATACCATTAGATACAACACCACGAATCTTAGCTGACTTCAAGCGAAATAGTCGCCCACTATGCCCATCTACAAGTTGAGCCCTGACATAGGCAAAGGCTACCTTGTCACCAACTTTAAGATTCGGTGCCCCGGTAACAACAGTCTGCTGCTCTGTGCCTAAATCTACAGTCGCCAAACTAAGGCGGTCGGCATTAGGATGAGGATTAATAGCCGTTATTTGACCGACAACGATATTTGCCCAACTACCACCAATATCCTGCATCCCCTTGACCTCGGTGCCAGCCATAGTCAGTCTGTTGGCTAAATCAGCCGGGGTTAGGGTAATCCCAATATATTCCTGGAGCCACTTAAGCGGAATCTTCATCTTGTCAGAACTGCCTTAAGAATCTAAGGTCGCTACCATAGAATAGCCTGATATCATCAATCCCATAGCGAAGCATAGGCAGGCGTTCAATACCTATACCGAAGGCAAAACTCTGGTAGACCTCTGGGTCAATGCCGCCGCATTGCAACACCTGGGGGTGAGTCATCCCAGCACCCAATATTTCAATCCAGCCACTGTTGCCGCATAAGCGGCAACCTTTTCCATTACAAACCAGGCATTCTATGGCCATCTCAATGCCAGGCTCGACAAATGGGAAGTAATCACAGCGGAAACGCACCTTCCTATCCTCACCAAAGAAACGACGAGAAAATTCGTAGAGTGTTCCCTTCAGGTCAGCCATAGTAATGCCCTTATCTACAGCCAGACCATCAATTTGATAGAACATAGGGGTATGGGTAGCATCGCTAGCCTCATAGCGATAAACCTTGCCTGGCTCAACTACTCTTATTGGAGGGTGCATAGTCTCAATAATCCTGGCACTAACTGAGGTAGTATGAGTGCGCAGTAGCATAGGTCTTTCACCGCCCTCAGTCCCAGAATCAATCCAGGATGTTGACATGGTATCACGAGCTGGGTGTTCTTTAGGTATGTTTAATGCCTCAAAATTGTAATAGTCCCACTCAACTTCCGGACCCTCAACTACTTGAAAGCCCATAGAGACAAATATATCACATATTTCATATAGCGTTTGAGTAATAGGATGTAAATGACCTACCGGAAAGGGACGACCAGGTAGGGTAATATCAATGTCTTCCCTCCTAGCCGATGCCGCTAGCTCTACCTCCCGAAGAACTTGCCTTTTTTGCTCTAGCCTATTTTCTAGATTGCCCTTAACCTCATTAGCATAAGCACCAACAGTCTTCCTCTTATCAAGAGACAGCGTAGCTAAGCTACGCAGAATCTTGGTTAGCTGGCTCTTCTTACCCAAATAACGAACCTGCCAGGATTCCAACTGTTTAATATTGTCAATACTTCCTAGCTCTTGTAGGGCACTTGATTCTATTTCCTCAAGTTGCTTTATCATTGGCGTTTTGAAATTATAGGCTATTAGCAGCAAAGGGGTCAAGGCAAATTCAAAGGATGGGACGATAAAGCGGGTTCCCAGGGAAGATTGAAGGTTTTTACGAGCGCTCAAAGAGGACGAGGTTCAAATTACTCATGTTTAGTCTTGGACTTTGCCTTTAGCTATGGTTACCAGATTAGCGAAGGACTCAGGCTCCCTAACTGCCATATCGGCTAGCATCTTGCGGTCGATTTCAACTCCAGACTTTCTTAAACCATCCATGAATTGACTATAGGTTAGTCCCTGAGCTCTACTAGCTGCATTAACCCTCAGAATCCACAGTCGCCTCATGTCACCCTTTCGCTCCCGACGGTGAGCATAAGCATAACTTAGCGACTTGAGCATAGATTCATGAGCTCGACGATAAAGCGAGTGCCTGGTTGCCCTATGCCCCTTGGTCAGGGCTAGCACCTTCTTGTGTCGCCTATGTGTGGTTACACCCCTCTTCACTCGTGGCAAAATACCCCTCCTATTACACCCCGTAGGGTAAGAGCCTTTTTATCCGAGCCCTATCACTAGGGCTTACTGGTATTGTCTCATCATAAAGACGTTTAGCTTGCTTTCTCTTTCGGCGGCGCAAATGGCTTTTTCCACCCTTAACGTGCATAATTTTGCCGCTGCCTGTAATATGGAAGCGGCTCTGTGCCCCCTTATGAGTTTTGATTTTTGGCATCTAAGATTCCTTTATTTCTTCTTTTATTTTGGTTTTCTGAGTAACTACCGGAGACAGAATTACATTCATCCTATTCCTCTCCATCGACGGTTGCCCATCAACAGAAGCTACTTCTTCTACCGACTCAGCCATCCTCTTCAGTAATCTCCAGCCAAGCTCGGGGTGGGTGATTTCACGTCCTCTGAATAATACTGATACTTTAACCTTGTCCCCACCGATCAGCAGTTTCCTGGCCAACCTAGCCTTAGCCTCAAAATCATGCTCACCAATTTTGGGTCGTAATCTGACCTCCCTCAGCAGAGAAACCTTCTGGTTTCTTCTCGCTTCACGCTCTTTCTTAGCTTGCTCATACTTATACTTACCATAGTCAAGGAGACGGCACACTGGAGGCGCTACACTAGCCGCAACCTCAACCAGGTCAAGGTTTTGTTTTCTGGCTATCTCCAGCGCCTGGTACAAGGGCATAATACCTAGCTGCTCCCCTTTCTCGCCTACGAGGCGAACTTCCATGGCTTTAATTCTTTCGTTGACACGCAGCTTCTTAATTATGTCCTTATTTACCTCCTCCAAGCATGAACATCCTACAGAAAGTGACTATAACACATTTCCTTAGGCTAATCAAATTATAGAGATTATAAACTTAATTCCTTTACCTTATTTACTATAGCTGACTTAACAATTTCTTTGAAGTTATCACAAGGTTGAGAGGCTAGTTGCTCTCCACTACGCAAACGGACGGAAACGGTAGAACTAGCTACCTCTTTATCACCTACAACCAGCATATATGGTATTTTATCAAGTTGCGCCTGCCGAATTTTGTGGTTTACCGTTTCTGAGCGAGTATCAACCTCGGCACGCATCCCCTCACTCTTAAGTTCAGCCTCTAACTTACGAGCATAGTAAAGGTGACGGTCAGCCACCGGAATTATCTTCACCTGAAGTGGTGCTAGCCACACCGGGAAGGCGCCTCCATAATGTTCAGTAAGCGAAGCTAGAAACCGTTCCATACTACCCAGCACAGTACGATGTATCATCACCACCAAGTGTTCCTGGTTATCTTCACCAATATAGGTAACGTTGAAGCGCTTAGGAAGGTTAAAATCAACCTGAATTGTGGGACCTTGCCATGCCCTTCCTTGGGCATCCTCGAACTTAATATCTATCTTAGGTCCGTAAAATACACCCTCTCCCGGGTCTATTTGATAATCGAGCCCTATCCGAGTTAGAGCTCGCCCTAGCGTTTCTGTAGCCTCTTCCCAGACCTGAATGGTCCCGGCATATTTCTCAGGTCGGGTAGAAAGCAACACCTGGTAATTAGTAAAACCGAAGGTGTCTATCATAAAGCGAGCTAAATCTAATACCCCCACTACCTCATCCTCTAACTGGTCAAAGCGGCAAAAAATATGGGCATCATCCTGAGTAAAGCCCCTGACTCTTGATAGACCGTGCAACACTCCGGAGCGCTCATAGCGATAAACAGTACCTAACTCAGCGTAACGCAGTGGCAGCTCCCGGTAACTATGCAGTCTTGTTTTATAAATTAGGATGTGACCTAAGCAGTTCATCGGTTTAATAATATATTCCTGTTCCTCCACCTCCATAGGGCTATATAAGTAATCACGATAAAACTCCCAATGCCCGCTAGTTTTCCATAAGTCCAGTTTGGCAATATGAGGGGTATATACAATATCATAACCACGCTTTATATGCTCGTCCTTCCAGAAACCCTCTATAATGTAGCGTATTACCGCCCCCTTAGGGTGCCAATGAACCAGCCCTGGGCCAGCTTCCTCATGGATACTAAATAGGTCAAGGTCTCTACCCAACTTCCTATGGTCACGCTTAGCCGCCTCTTCTAGTTTTTCTAGGTATTCTGCCAAAGCCTCTTTGGTGTCAAAAGCAACGCCATATATTCGCTGTAACATAGGATGATACTCATCACCCCGCCAGTAGGCTCCAGCAATACTAACCAGCTTAAATGCCTTAATTTCACCAGCAGAACTCACATGAGGACCACGGCACAAATCAATAAAAGAACCCTGCTGATACAAGCTAACCTTCTCATCCGCAATTTCATTAATCAATTCCAGTTTGTAGGGCTGAGCGGCAAACAACTGTCGTGCTTCTTCCCTGGTCACTTCCTGCCTGACAAAAGGCACATTTGAAGCGATTATCTCATTCATCTTCGCCTCAATAAGTGGTAAATCATCGGGAGTCAATGAGCGAGGTAAATCAAAATCATAATAAAAACCATTTTCAATAGCTGGACCGATACCAAACTTAGCCTGAGGAAAGATGGACTGAACCGCCTCTGCCATGACATGAGCTGCCGAGTGCCGTACTATCTCCAACTTTTCACTATTAGCTTCGGCTTGCCCTTTGCCAGAAACCACCACGGAATCCTCCCTGTCTACTAAATGGAAAACCTCTTGATTATACCAGCTACAAGCTATAATCGCAATTTCCTTAAGTTGATAGGTTCACTAGCAAGGCGCTATAATATTTCAGATACCGGCATGATAAAAAAGTTTTCCCTATCCTAGCTCTTTCCATCTTTCCTCTATGCTAGGCGTCGGGATAATAGCACCCCTCTTACCCCTTTATGCCGATAACCTAGGAGCCACTGGAATTTGGCTGGGCATCATCTTTTCCGGGTTTTCTATCTCCCGGACCATGCTTATGCCTATTTTCGGCAGACTCTCTGACCGCAGAGGCAGAAAACAGTTCATCTGCATTGGTCTTCTCTTCTACTCCATTATCTCACTGGGCTATATATGGACAAGTAGTGTCTCTCAGCTAATTTTAATCCGCCTCCTTCACGGTGCTGCTGCTGGTATGATTATTCCTATCGCGCAGGCTTATGTTGGCGATATTTCTCCAGAGGGTGAAGAGGGAAAATGGATGGGCTACTTCAATGCTGCCTTTTTCACCGGTTTTGGCTTCGGACCCTTGATGGGTGGAGCACTAACTGAGCACTTTGGGATTATTGTTGCCTTCTCCACCATGGGTGCTCTTAATCTGCTGGCTTTCCTGGTAGTTACACTTCTCCTCCCCAAAATTAGACAGAGAAAAACACCAGCAAGCCATCATCTCTCCTTTATAAAGATGAGCACCAGCAGCATAATAAAGGGTCTTCTTAGTTACCGATTATCGTTCTCCCTGGGAAGGGGAGCTTTTGCTTGCTTCATCCCTATTTTCGCCGCTACCTGCCTTGGCCTGAGCCCAGCTCTTATCGGCATACTACTGGCAGCCAATATGCTGCTGATGTCACTACTTCAGCCTTTCACAGGCAAGATTGCTGATAGATTCAATAGAAGAGCCATGGTAGTGGTAGGCAACCTCATCAACCTTACCTTCCTGGCTTTGATTCCTATGACGCATAACTTCTGGTATCTATTGGGGGTGTGTGCCCTCAGCGGTCTTGGTGGTGCCATTTCCATGCCAGCCGCCTTAGCCTTGACTGTAAATGAAGGCAGGAAATTCGGTATGGGCTCAGCTATGGGCGTATTTGCTATGGCATTCAGTATCGGCATGGCTATAGGACCTCTTTTAAGCGGGATAATAGCCGATTTCGCCGACATTAACTCGGTGTTCTACTTGGCAGCCGTTATGGTGCTCGTGGGAACCAACTTCTTCACCTGGTTTACAAGGTGAAACCATAAAAGCTCCTTTTAATATATGGTGGAGCTGAGGGGACTCGAACCCCTGACCTCCTCCGTGCAAAGGAGGCGCTCTCCCAGCTGAGCTACAGCCCCGTTTTTCAGAAATATTA
>SMTZ1_10000515_pt1 | contig 36145 bp, 32 predicted proteins | sample DeeMarSWOR136_30_FD_25667 | JGI IMG/M metagenome (IMG submission 25667)
TCTCTTCGTTAACTAGATCTGTTTTATTTCCAAATAAAACAATTGGGAGATCTCCTGTGTAATTTTTAATATCTTCATGCCATGCTTCGATATGGTCAAAACTTTCTTTATCAGTGTGGCTGAATACTATTATTGCTGCTTTACTACCTTTGTAAAAAGTGGGGCGCATGAAATTAAATTCATCTTGACCAGCAATATCCCAAAAGAATAATTTACAATTATTTCCATCTATTTCTTCATCATATTTTGAAAATTGTGCCCCTAACGTTTTAATATAATCCTTTTGAAAACTTCCTTGAGTATATTTCTTAATAAGACTTGTCTTTCCCACCGCACCGTCACCGATAACAGTAATTTTAAAGACAAACCCTTTTGAAGCATCATCTTTTCCCATTCAATTCACTCTGTATAATTTTTTTTCTGAATTATTTTAGTTTGTAAGTAATAATATCAAACGTATAAGATATTATTTTTTTATTCATTTTTATTTGTTATTAATTTATATTAATAATAATAACTTGTTTTAAATATTTATATTGAGAAAAATGGCTCAAGATATAAACAATATGATGTTTTGCAATCATTGTAAAATGAATGTATTTCCTTCTCGACCAAAGTTCAATATAAAGGTATTCGGAATTTTTGCCGTTCTTATGTTAATTGTAGTTATTATAATCACATTTATAGTTTCTACACTTTTCGCTGAACTATTTTTATTTATTTTTTACATGTGGGGTTTTATGTTATTCAATCCATATTTAATCTATTATGGATTGAGAAAAAAGAATAATTGTCCAAGGTGTTATGAAAATGTTGTAGAGAAGAATTTATCATATAAACCCTTTGGGGAAAAAGAACCAGAAATTTATAAAGAAATAAAAAATAACTCCAGAGCATTGGTAAAATGGTATTGTCCTTATTGTGGAACTCCTGCTGAGGGTAATTTTTGTAAAAAATGTGGTAAAAAACTAGAATTAAAAATATAAAGATAAAGATGGAGATATTAAACAGAATAGAAAAAATAGTTAAATTATTTTCTCAGAAAAATATTCAGATTGCTGTAGCTGAATCGTGTACTGGAGGATATGTATCAAATATGATTACTAATATTTCTGGAGCCTCAGCCATCTTTGAAAGAGGAATTATTTGTTATAGTAATAAAGCAAAAATAGAACTATTAGATATTAACCCTGATTCTCTTGAAGAACACGGTGCTGTTTCAGATGTTATTGTCAAGCAATTAGCTAATAATATAAGAATAAAATCAAAAGTAAATATCGGAATTGGAATTAGTGGAATTGCAGGACCAACTGGTGGTAGTCCAGAAAAGCCAGTTGGATTAGTATATATTGGTTTTTCCACAGAAACTGGAATAACTATAGAAAAATATATCTTCAAAACAGATCGAATAAATTTTAAGCAAAAAGTCTTAGAAAAAGTAATTCAATATTTAGAAAGTATTAATATTTAAATTCAAATATAGAAAAACAGAATAAATAGTTCTATTCTTCAATTAATTTGCCGTTTTCCATTACAATCTTCTTAGAACCATCTTTATATTCTACTTCAATATTTTCTTTTGGGGCAGTTATAAAATCCCAATGCATCTGAGAGACTGAAGTTCCTCCAAAAGATATATTAAATCCAAAGGCAAGATGAACACTTCCACTTATTTTTTCATCTGTAAGAATATATCCAACAGGTTCCGTTATGACAGGATTACAGCCTATCCCAAGTTCACATATATTATATGTTCTAATTTCGGGAACATTATTACTTTTATCTATTTCTTCTCGTTGTTTGAATGCTTCTATTAATACCTCTAAATTTGTATCGGCAGAAACTTTATCGATTAACAATTTACCCTTTTTGAATACTAATTCAACATTCTTCAAAAATTTGTGGGTATACCTTTCCTTTGTGAGAGGAATAAATAATTTTCCTTCTCCTTGTTTTTCATGAGGAGGGAAAAAAACTTCACCAGCAGGTAAATTACCTCCCAAATCCCCTAATGCAATCTGCTCATCTGAAAGAATCCCATTATCATGGATCTTTACTCGATCCTCTACTGAAACCCAGAAATTGGTTCCAAATTCATCAGTAACATAAATTTTCTTAGCATTTTCGAATTTATTTCCTACTTTATTGACAATGCTCTGTAATTCCTCTGATGGAATACTCATTCCATCAACTATAAATTTTTCATATAAATCATAATTTATCTTATAAAACTCTGCTGCTTTTTTGGAAGGCCATGCTGCATAACACCATTTTTTTCCAGGGGCATATTCTTCCTTGAACCCATATAATACATTTCTTTCTTCTGCTATTGATTTTGTATAGGCTTTTAACTTCTCCTCTGGGACTCTTGTTCGAATAGATGGGTCCTCAAGAGGTTCTATTACAATATAAGCATCAATATTTTTTATCATTTCCAAATAATGCTTTCGTGTTTTTGCTAATGTTTCTACCTTTATATTTTCATCTGTAAACCTTGATTCATCAAAGTAGTCAGAAATTGAGGTAATATGTGGGATTCCTCCTTTTCTATAAACGCATAAACCGATTTCCTCTAACAGATCATGACAATATAAGCCACCTGAAATAAGTATGCATTCGCCTTCTTTCTTAATATTTATACTTTTGGCAATGTTTTCGGCGCATGATTTAATTTTTTCTTTTGTAATCATATGTCGTGAAATTAAGCATAAATAAAATTTCTTTTTAAATATTAATAGTGATTTATATATTGATATTTTATAAATATAAATACAAACAAAATATGAATATCAGGTTTATGTAATAAAATTGTAATTAATGAAGTATTAATTTATAATAGGCATGGTTATCCGAGAAGCTGGAATATTGTTCAGAGGGTTCACATTAGTAAAGAAAAGTTATCACAAATCTACTAAAGGGAAAATAGATCGAGATTTACGTAGTGCCTTACTGACTGCCTTGTTAGATTTTGCTCAATCTACTTTTTCACAAGGAACAACTGTAGAATATTTTGAAGGAAAAAAGTATATAATAACATTTTTAGAAGATGAGATCATAGCAGAAGATAGTTTAGAACCTGAGCCCTTATTATCTTACGTGATTTTAGATAAAGAAAAAAAAGCCGATAAATATATTTATAAAGTAATTCAACCTTTTTTAAAAGTTGTCTTAAAAGAGTTTAAATCCTTGAATAATGGAAAAAATTTATCAGAAATTTCACGCTTTAAGGGATTTAAGCAAAATCTTGATAAAATTTTAGGATCAGATACTCATTCTATTGATCAGAAATTTAAAGGAATTCTATAATAAAAATAGATGCATATTATTGAATCTAATTTCAAAAGGGCTCCTCTTTTTATGATTTTTTTAAAAACCAATATAGAAGTGGTAATGCAATAGTAGCATCAGATATTATTGTTGAATATTTTGCCTTAACGTTCAATTTTCCCCATGAAATTGCCTCTCTTAAGGTTGCACCACTTAAACCACCAGGCTCAGGGCGATCCATTGTAATTTGGATTGCGTAGGTAGCAGAATTAGGGCAGAATTGTAATGATTGCAAAATAAAATTTTTTGGCACTCCTCCTCCAACAATGCATATTCCTGTCACCTTAGCTTCCCACGCTAAATTTACCATTTCTAGCATATCTTTAAAATGATTTAGATTTAATTTTTGATGATGAAATCCTAATTGTAAAGCTAACCCTGAATCTGTGAAAGCAGGGCAAAAAATTGGAACATTCTTTTCAGCACAGACTTTTATAATTGATATATGATTTTTAGGAATCTGTTCTCCAAGGAATTTCAAGAAAGAACTAACAGACATTTGAAAATCTGGAATCTTTAAGGTTGATATAAAATCTTCAATACCCTCATATACCTTATTTGGCATAAATACATCATAAATTCTATTTAATTCTTCTTTATGTAAAACTCCATCATCAATATTATTTGAATCAATATCTCCTTGTAAATGATGAAAACCTAAGGCTTCTGCTAAGTCATGAGTCAAATTGGCGCCAGTAGTGACTAGTATATCAATAAAACCTTCTTTAATAAAATTATACAATACTTTTTGCATCCCTGCTGGAACTAGAGCGCCAGCTAATCCGAAAAATTTAACACAATTCTTATCATATATCATGTCTTTATAAATTTCACAAGCTAAAGCTAATCTTTTTGCATTATAACCTGTGTTTTTAAAGGAATTTATAAGATCTAAAATATCAGTATCTTGTGAAATCTCATACTGATTTACATTCCTTAGTAGATCATCAATTTTTTTCTCTGACATTTAAATCATCTATTTATATGCAATAAACGACATAAGTTCTACAATTAATTTTGCTGCTAAATTACACGTCATTTTATTTTCTAAATCTAAATTTGGAGCCACTTCAACAAGATCAAATCCGATAATCTCAAAATTAGTTGCGATATCTAATAGAATTTTCCACATCTCTCGATAAGAAAATCCACCAGGCATAGCAAAACCTGTTCCAGGAGCAATAGAGGGATCTAAAGCATCAATATCAATTGAAACATACAAATATTTAATCTTAGATTTCTTGAAAAATTCTATTATATTTTGTATGTACCTATCTAATCCATCTACAAGAAGATGAGCGTTAAAATATCTAATATTTTCTGAAAGTGCAATTTCTAATTCTGGGATATCGATATCTCTCGTTCCTACAATTAATAGATTCTTATTATTTATATATTCTAAATCATAGATTCTATGGGATATTGTTGCATGAGAATAAACTCCTTTATCCCATTCATTGTATAGATCTAAATGAGAATCAAAAATTAAAACTCCAAATTCGTCCTGTTTATCAAATAAATCTCCAACAGTCTTAACAACTGGATATGTACAGAAATGATCTCCCCCTATCATAATTGGAATAATATTAACATTTGGTTTGTAAAGATCTTTTACAAAATTTTTAATTGTCTTAAGATTATCTTCAACATTCACTTCCTTAATGGGAATATCACCCATATCCACAGCTTTAAAATCAAGAATTGAATAACCTAATTCTGTTGTTAGTCCGATATCATTTGTAACCTTTCTAATACTCTTAGGAGCAATTGATGAATTTGGTAAATCGATTGAAGTTAAATAATCCCATGGTATGCCAAAAATTACAAATTTTGTTGTTTCTTCAATAATATCATCAAAATCAAAAAATCTCATATCTTAATATCACGCTCTAGGTTGTATATACTACATTTTATCTAATGTTTGAATTCCTAAGATATTTAATCCTGTTTTTATGACAACTTGGACACAGGATATTAATAATAATCTAGCTTTTTCTAAATCTTTATTATCAGATATTACTTGGCAAGAATCATAAAATGAATTGAATGCTTGACATAAAGTGAGAAGATATTGTGGAATTAAATGAATATTATAGGTCTTTTCAGATGTATCAATAATCTCTGGGAAATAAACTAATTGTTTTATCAAAAATCTTTCTTTTTTATGATTTAATAAATCCCAATTAATATCTGTACTAATTTTTTTTCCTGATTTTGAAATTATAGAAGCAATTCTAGCATAACAATATTGAATATATGGACCAGTCTCACCTTCAAAAGAGATGCTTTCATCTGGTTTGAATACAAAGCCTTTTGTATGATTGTACTTAAGAATATAAAAAATTACTGCAGCTAATCCAATTATTTCAGCTCTACTTTTCTTTTCTTTTTCATTTAAATCAGGGTATCTTTTATTTACTTCTTCAAATGCTAAATTTTCTACTTCTTCAATAACATCATCAGCATCTACTACTGTACCTTCTCTACTCTTCATTTTACCACTAGGCAAGCTAATCATCCCATATGAAAGGTGATAGTTATCTTCTTTGAAACCTAACATATCTAATATGGCAAAAAGCCATTTGAAATGCTGGATTTGCGGATCACCAACAATATAAATCGATCTATCATAGTTAAAATCTTCTTTTTTTTTATAAGCTAAATAAATATCTTGAGTTATATAGATAGATGTTCCATCACTTCTAATTAAGATTTTATCTTCAAGATTGTATTTTTCTTTTAGTCTTGCGATGATAGCCCCATCATCAGTTTTTTCAAAAATTTTTTTATTTAATCCTTCTATGATTTTCTCCTTTCCTTTTAAATATAACTCAGACTCATAATAAATTTTATCAAATGAAATTCCTAACTTATTGTACGTTTTTGTGTGACCACTAATAGCCCATTTATTCATCATATTCCATAATTTAAGAGTTTCTTCATCTTTAGCTTCCCACCTTCTTAATAAATCATAAGCTTCATCGTTCAATTTTTTATTCTTTTCTGCCATTTCATTAAACTTTACATAGAAATCTCCAACAAATTTGTCAGTTTTTTTATCAGGCTCTAAATTGTTCCCCCATTTTTTATATGCAAGCATACTTTTGCAAATATGAATACCACGGTCATTATATAAATTTACTTGAAAAACATTATGTCCTGCATATTTCAATAAATTAGACAGAGATTTTCCTAGAACCATATTTCTTGCATGTCCAAAATGTAGTGGTTTGTTAGTATTAGGAGAAGGATATTCAACTACTATTCTTAATATATTAGTTTTTTCAGAAAGATCTCTCATCCTACCATAATCAGTTTGTAATTCAAGAATGTTTTCAAGAATTGATCTTGAGGAAACTATAAAATTTAAATATGGTCCCTCTGCAGTGAGGTTTTCTATAAACTGCGGTATTTTGATTTTGCTTTTTAAATCTTGAGCTATTAAGTTTGGTGCTTTTTTTAGTAATTTTGAAAGTTTAAAACAAGGAAACGCATAAGAATACTCAAAATCTGGAGGAGGTATTTCTATTAATGATTCGATTTCTTTTAAATTAAGATATGAAATGTGTTTCTTAAGAATTTTTGCTAATGACTTTTTATCTATTATATTCATTTTCAGAATCAGATTAAATTCTAATACTTTTATTTTTATTTTGAATGAAACTTTTATCTGTTTTGATAAATATATCTAAAATAGCTCATAAAATTTATGTATACGAAATAAGGTTTTATTGGATTATGCCATTTAAGAAAGATGAAAAAATAAATTTACCCCATTGGCCTATATATGATGATGAGGAAATTAATATATTAAAAGATGTAATAAAATCAGGTAAATGGTGGTGTGGATCTCCCAATGATCAACAAGGAAAACATGTTTGGGCATTTCAACAAGAATTTGCTAAATTTCAAGAAACAAAACACTGCATAGCTGTATGCAATGGTACTGTAGCTATTGAAGCAGTCTTAATGTCGTTAGATATTGGCATGGGTGATGAGGTAATTGTATCAGATTACACTTTTGTTGCATCTGCGTCTGCTGTCATAGCAACCAATGCAATTCCTATTTTTTGTGACATTAATCCTGAATCATTAGTAATGGACGTTGATAAAATTGAAACTTTGATTACAAATAGAACTAAAGCGATTATAGCAGTACATTTAGGAGGAAACCCTGTTGAAATGGACAAATTATTAGACATAGCAAAAAAATATGAGTTAAAAATTGTTGAAGATTGCTCTCATGCTCACGGTTCACGATTCAAAGGAAAAAAAGTTGGTAATTGGGGTGATGCAGGGACATTCAGTTTTCAAGCTTCAAAAATTATAACTGCTGGAGAAGGAGGTGCAATAATCTGCAATTCTGATGAATTAGCAGATAAAATTTATTCATATATAGATTGCGGTCGAAAAAAAGGGAGATATTTTTATGATCATTATTCTTATGGAACTAATTACAGAATGAGTGAATTTCAAGCTGCAATTCTACGTATACAGTTAAAAAGATTTCTATCTCAACATAAATTAAGAAATGAAAATGCTCGATATTTAATGGATAAATTAAATCAAATTGATGGAATCCAAGTAATGAAATTGACTTCTGGAACAGATGAATGTGGTTATTATATTTATCCAATTGTCTTTGATCCCAAAAAATTTAACGGAATTACAAAAACCGAATTCTATTCAAAATTGAATGAATATGGCATTCCTACAGATGATTGTTATCCTGCATTACATACCTTAGATTGCTTTAAAAATATCAACTTAAAAAAAGGAATTGATTATAGCAATGCTAATTGGGGTGGAGAAAAAAGTAATGATAAGAATTTTCCAATTGTATCTGACATATATTCTAGAAGTATTGAATTTCCTCATGAAATCTTCTTAGCTCCTAAACGAAAATTAGATTTGATAGTAGATTTTATTTTATCGTTAAAATAAGATTAAAATAAGATTAATTTTATAATTAAGATCAGAAAACTATTTTTTACTTTAAAATCTAAATTTTGTTCAAATTAAAGCTGAGTTTTGGTGTTTATATGGCTGAAAATAAAGGCAATTTAATGTTGAAATGGAATGATGATAACGGACAGTTTAGACCAATAGAATCTGATGCTGATATGAATGAAGGTATATTCTTAGAATTAATAGAAGAAGATGATAAATGGAGATATTTCTATATAAAAGGGGCATCATTAATTGTAAGACGAACAGCTCTTAGAGCAGCTAATGGGATATCTAAAGCAGGATATGTTCATCCAAAAACTAATATACGATACGGAGTAGATAATAAACTCGAAGAACAAGTATCTCCATATGAGGATATGCCAGATAATCTTAGAAAATCTCAACGTTCATGGTATAAAGGAGAATATAGACAGTATTAAGTAATTTTCTAAACTATTTTTCTTGATCTTCTTTTTATAAAAATCTATACTAATTGGATATTTTCCTCTTAACTATTCTACTGCATATAATGAAATAACTCAATCTTTTGATCTTTTTCGTTATTACGATTCAAAATTAAATCCTTTATTTTCGGTATTATTTTATCAAAAAGTACAAATAAATAGGGAACACCTTGGTTGGTCAAAATTAATGAATCATATAATAATAGATCAATTCCAGAAGGTCTGATTTGGGTAATAAGTAATTAGGATTCCATCATGAAGGAAAGCATAAAACCTGTCCAAAATATGAATAAGATCGTTTTATAGTTATATTTTAAAAAAATGAGTAAGGTATATCCACATAGGACAGTAACAATTTCTATTATTCTTAAGTTTCGCATATGCCTAATCGTTATTATTTCTAAATCCATTAATGGTAAAATTTGTGACAAAGTAGTAGCTAATAACCAACCTCCATATAGAAATACTGTCCATAATATAGTCTGTTTAAAACCATTTCTTTCAAACATAATCATTACCCAACTAAAAGCTACAAAACCATAACTAAAATCCATCATAAAATCTACATAAAATTTATATTTACGAGGAGAGATTTCACGAACCCCCATATTCCACCAGAACATACCATCTATTATTAAAAAAATAATTCCGCATATAAGCCCTACATGAATTGGGATTTTCTTTTTCTTAATAATTAGAGCAGTAAGAAAGATTAAAAAGAAGATTAAATCAAAAATAAGATATTCAAAATCAAACACTCTTATAATATCGTATGTAATTTGCAGCAAAAAGTATCCCACTATTAATTTATCTAATAATTATTTTTTGTAAGTTATTGATTTATCGAATATCAAATTTAATTTTTCATCACTTCCTCAATTTTTCTTGTCCTAGCACTCTTATACATAGCTTCTACTATTTGAAGTACTTTTTGACCATATTTACCGTTAGTTAGTGGATCCTTATTTTGAATAATACAATCAACAAAATGACTTACTTCTTGAGGATAACCAAATGACCATGATTCTGCAGGAACAGGAAATGTCCATCCTTTTGTTGATGAAGCTTTCTCAACAGCATATTCATACCCTTTTTCGCTATAAACGCTAATTAGATTACTAAAAGTTGGAGACACCTTAATTTGCCCTTCTGTGCCAAATAATTCAAATCTCATATCATAACCGCCTGGAGCGGTCCATGATTCCTCGATTATAACTTGAGCATCGTTTTCAAAGTACAAAATCCCTACTGCATTATCTTCTACTTCAACATCACCAAACTTTTTTCTTTTGGGAATTATTGTATTTATTTGACAAAAAACCTCCTTAACATCGCAATTTAAATACCATAACAAACAAGCAATATCATGAATACCTAAATCTATTAAAGAGCCGCCACCAGCTTTATTTTTTTTGTAAAACCACTCTGAATGAGGACCAGAATGTTGCTCTTTCCCACGGCCCATATAAATATCACCAAGCCCTCCTTCATCAATAATTTCTTTTGTTTTTTTAAATGTGGGGGCATACATATTGTTTTCACAATAAAAAATTCTTCGATTTGCAGATTTTTCAACATCTAGCATTTGATTACTTTCAGAAGTATTCATTGCTAATGGTTTTTCTACTAGTGCATGTTTCCCGGAGTTAAGAATCTCAATAGTCACTTCTTTATGTAAATAGTTAGGTAAACACACAGATACAGCATCACAATCAGAGTTTAATAAATCTTTATAACTTTTAAAAGCTTGACCTGAAATATTGAATTTCTTCATAAATACTTCCGCTTTTTCCAATGATGATGCTGCAATTCCAATAACTTCCACATTAGGTAACAAATTATAAGCATGTAAATGATATTCAGCAATAAATCCAGTTCCAATAATCCCAACTTTAATTTTTTCCATTACTTAAACCTAAACAGTTATTTTCACATAATAAATTTAATTTTATTTTATTCATTTACTCCAAAATTCATTAGGAGTTAAATATTCTGAAATTTTTGAGAAAGGGCACACAGCAATACAATATCCACAATCACTACTATTTATTACCCAAAAATCAAAACACTTCTCACCATCTACATAGTATTTCTCAATGCCTGAATTGTTCGAAATATTTAATCCATTAAAACAAGGATTTCTCTCTTTTGATATAGCATTTGTTTCACATATATCTGCACATTTATAACAATTCTTACAATAGTTTTTAACTTTTTCTATAAATTCTAAATCTGGCTGATCAGGAATCAATGGCAAATCTGTGAATACTTTGCAAATTCTTACTCTCGGACCAAATTCTGGTGTTATCAACAATCCTAATCTGCCTAAAGCACCAAGGCCAGCATCAATTGCTAACGGTATGCTTAGAGCAGTATCATTACCACATTGAATTGCTCTATATCCTAAATTTCTTATAAAGCTACCAATACAAGATATCATAAAAGCCATTTTTGAATACCCTATTGCTGCTGCTGCCGCTGCTGGTTGAGCAGGTGCAGTTGATATAGCATTTTTATCCATTTCTATTGCCATAACTATTGCTTTATTAATCCCTTCAGGTAGATTTATAGAAGTTTCAAGTATTGAGAAATTAGTCTGATTCCCATCTCTTAAATCACCTTTTGAAGATTCTTCATTTATTAAGGTAGGCCTCATAAAACCAGTTTTATAAATCCAATTTTCATTAATTTCTGTAATGCCAACTAAGGAGGCACCATAAAATTGAGCAATTTTTTTGATTTTCGTTGTAAAAGTATGAGGATCTTTAATTTCATATCTTTCTTTTAACCATTCTGTTCCATAATCTCCCATATATGGAGATTTTTCTTCCCATGCGAATGCAAAAGGAAATTTTTCATATACAGTCCAGCCCGCCTTCACAAATGCAAAATCAAGTCGAGAATAGCCCGCTTGTCCAGACTTAATATGATTCATAATGTTATTATAGAACATCTTTCCATAATTAGGCAAATTTTTATCCCATAAACGGCGATAAATCATATTATTTTTTTCTTCGAAGCGTTTATAAATAAGGTCATCTAAATCATATGGCTTATTTTTATCACTTGCCATTTTGTTATTACTCTATAAATATTATGACAAATATTTACATAAAAAATAAATTAAAGTAAAAAATATGTAAAAGAATTTATTTTTAGTGATTTTTTATTATCTTTCCTAATTTATTTTATCCTAATAATTGGATTGAATATTAATTTTGTTCTAATTTCCATATACCATAAATCAAAATAATTAAATCAATTAATAAAGCAATCCTCATAATTTTTTGGCCAATTACCATTATTATACGGCTAGTACTTATACCGATTAATCCCACCATCAAAGCTATAAAGAATATAAAAAAAAGCATAATAAAGGCATAACTGAAATTTCTAGTAAATTTTTCACTTAAGAACAATGTTATTGAATAAGCAATGCCCATTAGAAAAAGAGAAGGGTATCCAATATAAACAAAAATCCAATGTGGGGTATTAAGAATATCTGCAGGAGTAAAAATTATACCTATTATGGCAACTGAAGCCAAAATTCCGAAGAAAGAACCTATTTTACTCGTTTTATATTCAAAATTTCGATCTGAGAAGAATTTTATTACTTGAAGATAAAATGGTATCATAGTAATTGCGTGTATGCCATAAGCCAAGGAAAAAAGTATCATTGAAGTTAGGTTAGATTGACTACTCCAAGCAACAGTTCTTCCTAAATCACTAAAAGTATTCCCCCAAAAAGCATAACCTACATTGTTAGGATCATCAGCAGTACCTCCGGCATAAGTAAACATAGCTATAAGGATAAGAATAAACCATAATATTATTCCTGATAAAGCCATTAAATAAATTTTTTTACTTGAAATTTTGAGATCCATCTTAAATTGACCAATTCCTTTTAAATTTATCAAAATATTTTATTAATAATCTTATTTGATCTCTTTTATTATATAATTATATAATTTACAATTATCTTTTAGAAGTGAAGTAAATTTGGTGGAAGAGAAGAATTTTATTACTCAAATAGGCCTTGGAATCGATCAACATGGACATAATAATGATTGTACCAATGCTGCTATAAAAGCAGTTAAAAATGCTATTTCAAACAATTGTTTATCTGGATTAAGTGAAATATGTGGATTAACAGAGCTAAATGATTTATTGAGAATGAAAGTCAATGTAAAAATTGGAGCACCCTATCCAGAAAACATTAATGCAAACAAAATATTAAAAGCCATCCCTTTTGGTGAAAAGTCAATAAAAATTGTAAAAGGTGGTTTAATAGCTAAAGGAATTATGATTAAGGAATTAGGAGACACTTCAGATAAAATTCTCGTATGTAATGCTGCTGTAACAGTTTCAGTTATATATACTTGAAAACTGTTCCTATTTATTTTTGATAAAATCCTGTAATAATTTTTCAACTTCATTCAATTCAGCTGTATCTGGCGCTATAATAAAAGTAGAAACTTCATGTTTATCCTTTATTATAATCATACCAGACTTTTTCACTCTATTTTGAATATGAACTTCCTTTTTTCCCTCTAAAACCTTAAAAATTGACATAATTTTGTTAAATTGTGATTTATTAATTTCTTTTTTAATATATTCACCTCCATCATAAAAACCACTTGAACTATAATCCTTTTTTATTGGTATATATTCAACAAAATTATCTTCATTATTTATCACATATTTATTACCAGTTCCATTTAGATATTCAACTTTCAATAGCCATTATACCTCAATTTTCAATAATTAATTAAATTTTAAATTTTCTAATCCTAATTCCTTTTCTGCAAATTCTTTCAAAGCATTCCATTGCGCTTCACTAGTTCCAAAATATTTGAATACAGCAATTCCCAAGCCAAAATCAAATCCCTTCATTTGTTTGAGCATTTCATAAGTATTACACTCTACTGAATTTACAACAGCTAGAGCTGGACTTTTAAACTCATATGCTCTTCTTTTCATATTTCTAATAAAATACCAATAAAAAAAACTGCCAACTTTCCCCCAATACCATCCGTCGTCTCTAGTTCCCATTAGATATGGGTATTCCATTGGAGAAACAGCATCTAAAATTGAAGATAATTTAGTCCAATCTTGTCCTAATCGCTTTTGAGAAAACAGTTTTTTGGGTCCAGGAAGACAAAACCAACCTGAAACACAATTTCTATCCATAGATTTTATTGTTTTATGAAGCTTTTGAGCATACTCAAAGATAGTATCTGATTTGAATTCATACCATTCTCTACTTCTAATTAATTTCGCTTTATTACCATATTTTGCACGAAATTTTTCAATACAACGATCACAAGTACACAGATCTGTAAATGCTCCATCATATCGTATATAATCAGCAAAAAATCCTTCAATTGAGTAATTTTTAACAACCTCCCTTGAAAGGTCTATTAGATAATCTACATGAGCACTATTAGGACACATGAAACTTGTTAGTGGAATTAATCCCTTACCTCGGGCTCCTCGAGCTTTCCCTCTCTCTTCATCAATTTGATCTGTTAAAAAGGGGACTTTTTTCTGATACTCTTCAAGTGTGATGCCTTCAGGCAAATCTATTCTCATTTCACTTTCATGATGAGTTGAGATTTCTCCTTTTTTATATAATTTTCCGAATTTCTCACCATCTTTGCCATGTACACTTACTCTTTCTGGATGTAGATAACCTTGATATGCATCATTCATACTCGTAAACGATACAATCGTTTTAATGTTTCGATCTCTACCAGCATCGCAGAACTCTCCTAAAATATCTCGATCTAAAGGATTCCATCCAATATTTGTATTCCAAGTACAAGCTCCATCCGTATCCTTTATAACAATTCCAATAACATTAAAATGTGCATCCTGAAGCTTGTCCATTATCTCATTAACATTTAGATGTTTTTCAGCAAACTCATAATCTAACTTTCTGAAACCTTTTGACCCTCTTACAGGCATTAATCCCATTGCATATACTTTATTGGTACCAAATCCTTTTTTAAATGTCTCTATCTTATCTGCATCAACTTTAAAATGATTTGACCAATCTATTTTTTTTGCCATAATTATTATGAAATAATTTATTAAAAATAAATCTATTAAACGTGATTTATCTCATTATTTTCATTGACAAATGAATAAAATTTAAAGACAATAAAATTTTAAACTAATATTACAATGTCTTTAATATAAGAATACAAATTATAATTAATATAAAAAAAGATATTAAAAATATAAAAATCTTATAAATAATCAATTTAAAATATCATCAATTTTTTGTATAATAAAAATAATCGGGGTATTTAAAAGAAAAAATTTTCTCTACACAAGAATACAAATGTAACCAGATCCATGATTTGAAAAAGGAGATTAATGATGTACGATGCAACTTATAAGGTGGTCATATTCGGGGATGCTGGTTGTGGAAAAACCACGCTAACCCAAAGATTCCTTACAAATCTCTTTAAGTCAGATACAAAAATGACAATCGGAGTAGATTTTGAAGTGAAGAGTCTGGAAGTTGATGGAAAAAAAATTAAACTCCAGATCTGGGATTTTGGAGGAGAAGAAAGATTTAGATTTTTGTTACCTACATATGTGAGGGGTGCAAATGGTGCTCTTTTTATGTATGATGTAACAAACTACTCGTCTTTAGCTCATATTGATGATTGGCTGTTAGTCGTTAGAAAGGAAATAAAAACAGAACAAGATCTATTTCCGATTATTGTAGTTGGAGGAAAAGCAGACTTATTAGATGAAAGAGAAGTAACTGGAACTGAAGGTATTAATATTGCGAAATCACGAGGAGTAGATGGATTTATCGAGTGTAGTTCAAAATCAGGTGAAAATGTTGAGGAAACTTTTGATGCATTAACTCGATTGATGATGCAAAGATCAAATATATTATAAAATCAATTTTATTATTATAAAAATATATTAATTTTATTTTTAAAAAAAGAGAAAATTAAAACATTAATTTTCAAGAGCTTCTTTTTGCTTTAATCTTAAATCTTTTCTTCTGTTAGAAACCATAATCTGGAATTCTAAATCTTTTTTATAAGTATCAGCATATTTTAATATCTTTTCTTTAATTTCATTCTCCATATCTTCAGCTTTGACATCTTTACCATCGAACATTGGGATTTCTGAATATAAATTAATGAACTCATTAATCATTTCCTCTGGTAATACGTCTGATCTATCTTTAATTGCAACACTTATTAATTCTTCAATTTGGCTATAAATTTCTCTTTTACTAAATTGACAGAGAATACATTTTGAACTTCTATTTTTAAAAATATTTAAAATTATCAAACCAGTAAGAAATTTGAAGTTTCTTAATAAAATTTCTTTTTCTCCGCTTCTGATCTTTCTAATATATTGATTTATAAAAGTTTCTGCATTATTATACAATTTGGCAAAATGTAAAGCTCTATCAAAATAAGCTGGAACAATACAAAATAATCTTGTAAACCAAAATGGTTTAATTCCATCTGGGGGATCCTCATAGAAAATATAATAGACAATTCTACCCTCTCTTTCTTTGTATAGAGTGGATTCCTTTTTTAACATATTTAAATATGTTGATATTGTAGAGCGAGCAATCTCTTTAAAATATTTTTTGTACTCTTGTTCTACATCCCCTGTTGTTATTTTTGTTCTTCCTTCTAAATAAAATTTTAAAACAATTCCTAAAATTCGATTTTCATGAAGCCTGCCAGTTTTAATCTGAAGTTCTTCAGATTCATCTTCTCTAATTTGATATAGAAATGCAATTTCTGGAGCAAAGTCTTGAATAACTTTATCTATTAATATGAGGTCTGAATCCGTTATTTGAGCACTTTCTATTTTAGCACTCTTAATCATAAAATCAATAGATTTTGAATTCTCAGACAAATTCTTTAAATTCTCTTTTAGTTTTGATTAAATTTTTATAGATTTTTACTATTTTAAGTAGAAAAATTCTACTTTAAATAATAAATTATGTTTCGTGATATTAGCATTTTTTTATTTATATATTTATTTTTGATTATCCATTATGTTTTGGAATATATTGACTAATTCATTCATAAATCTCTTATTAATACTTGAAGCAGAATTAATGTAAATGGAGAAAAATTATAAGATCAATGTTAATTTTCTTCTTTATACAATGGATCAGCTTCTTTTAAAATTCTTCTTTGAATTTTGCCTATAACGTTCTTAGGAAATGCAGAGGGTGATATAATAGCTACATTATGAGGAACTTTATAATGAGCCATATTTTTTGCTGCCCATTCTTTAATTTTTTGAGGGGATAAATCACAATCTTCTTCAATTGCAATCCAAGCTTTTATTATTTCCCCATATTCTTCATGAGGTAAACCTGCAACAACAGCTTCTAAAATATGGGGATGTTTGAGAAGTAATTCTTCAATTTCTTTGGGAAATACGGAATAACCCTTACATTTTATAAGCTGTTTTTTACGATCTCTTAATACTATTGTACCATCTTCATTCATAAATCCAATATCTCCAGTGAGAAGCCAAATCTTATCCTTGTATCCTTTAAGTGTCATTTCTGTTTCTTCAAGTTCGTTTAAATATTCCTTCATTATTTGTGGTCCAGCAACACATATCTCTCCAGTATTTTCAATTCCAAATTTAGAATCAGATGGATTTCCTAAACATATTGGACCTTTATTAAAATCTTCATACGGCCAAATACCCCATTCTGTTCCTGGAAAAGGCATTCCAAGGCAACCAATAGGACTTTCACCAAATAAATTCCCTGCACTTACAGCGGGACTAGCTTCTGACAATCCATACCCTTCCACAATTCTTCCTCCTGTATTACTGACGAATTCGTCTCGGACTGCCTTATGTAATGGTCCAGCACTCGAAATACAGAGGGTCAATTTACCCATTACTTTAGGATATCTTCTTTTAAGATTTTTTAATTCTGCTAATCTTTTAAATAAGATCTCCGTACCTGCATAAATCAAACCTTTTTCACAAGGTAATTTTTCAATTACTTCACATAGCTCAGTCTGAGAAGGAGGATTAGGAAAGAGCATAATCCAGCCACCAATTGCCACAGTAGCATTCATTACTGCGGTATGTGCAAAACTATGAAATAACGGAAGTATCCCTATATTACCAATACCTGGTTTCTCTCCACCGAGCCATAATTTACATTGCACAGCATTAGATACTACATTGAAATGTGTTAATATCGCTGCTTTAGGAATCCCTGTCGTGCCTCCGGTCATTATATAAGTTGCTGGGTGGTTTTTAACATCGATTTTTACGTCAAGTACCTTCGGTTTTGTTTTTATAAGATCTTTAAATTTTAATGCTCCGGGATAATCAACTTTTCCTGCTGGAATCTTTTTTACGAATTTTGCCACTGCCTTTTTTACGCCAGCTATTTCAGTAAGATCAGCAAGATTAGTATAAACAACGATCTCAATGCTAGTGTCCTTAATAATAGGGTCAATGAACTTTTTATAAAGTGAATCCAATATAATTATCATTTTGGGTTTTAATATATCGATTTGATGCAGAATTTCTATTGATTGGTAAGTTGGATTAATCCCACTGGGAATTGCTCCAATTCTAGTAGCTGCATAATAAGCAACTATATATTGAGGACAATTAGGAAGATGCATCACAACTACATCCCCTTTTCTAATCCCTAAATTAGCTAATGCCGCAGCAAATGATTTTACATAATTTTGGAACTGTTTATATGTTATCCATGAATCTAAAAACCATATAAAATTATTCTCTTTAAATTTTTTAACTTGATCATCTAAAAATTCATTTACTGTTTGTTCCTCAAAAATCGTATTATATGGCACTCCTTCAGGCCACCATTTCTGAAACCAGCGTTTATTTTCATTAACATAAAAAAGGTTTTGCATTTTTGTTTCCATATAATCTCACTTTTGAAATAAATAAAGTAACGCTTTATATCACTTTAATTCATTCGAATATAAAATATTGTTAGTTATTAAGAAAAAAATGTAAAAAAAAATTAAATTTTTAAAGATTTTTTTCGAAATTTAAAATTTTCTATCTTTATATCTCTTTATTAGTATGGTAGCAACTCCAACTAATCCTACTCCAACAAGTAAAATAATTAGAGCCCAAAATTCTTGAGCTTCGAACACCATGTAAACTGAGAACGTTGGATCATGCCAAATACCGGACCCATCATTAAATTCAGGGTAACAGACTGCATATACCAATACATTGAATTCTGCTTGAACCATGATATCACTTGAGAAAGTATCAACTTCCTCACCTCCTTGTACAGTAACAGAATCATGTTGTTCCATCTCTCCCGTCCACAAGGCTACGGGAATTGTACTAGCAATAGCAGGAGCAGTTTCTCTGTCTGAATCACTGCCATATTCATAATCATAACCAATAATATCAACGAAGTCAAGTTCTTCTCGAGCCTTTTTACCCAGATAATTTCCTATTTTTAATTCATGAGTTTCATTCTTGAAATGTTCCTCTTTCAATATCGTTTCGGGATCTTCAGGGATCTTACCCTGCGTTTGGATGTTTAAGTGGAAATGTAAAACTGTAGACACATAAATGATTGCCAGATCTAAGTCACCAATCTCTGTTTTAGCTCCATATAACTCAGGATCATTCCAAGGAGCAAAAAATTGATCTAATTTCACCATGGCGTGAAGAGCGTTTAGTTGATTATCTCTACTTGGTTCAAAAGTAAATCCAAAATAGATATAATCGAGATTTTCTTGTTTAGCATCTAAATAAGAGTACAAATCGACTCCAATAGGAACTGCTGAAATATTAACATCTTCAATATTAAGGCCCCATGAGATACTTTTGTTCCCTTTATTAATTGTAGGTTCTTTGAAATTAAATCCGCCATTTACAGTTCCAAGGATTAATCTATGGCTAATTTCTGTACTGTAAGGTCTTTCATATTCTGTTCCATTAATTTCAATAGGTATATATTCCACTGAAAGATTATCATCTTTGTTTGAATCATTATATAGGAAAGCTCCAGCCAGATGATGAGTAAATAGATAGAATTCAATATCACAGCCATCAAACGCATTAGCTATTGTAGCATCTGGTCCATCTCCATCACTATCACCACCTTGTGCCGCACTAAGTAATTCACCTACATCAATTTCGATATGGAAGTTTTTAACCCATAATTGAATTAAATCAAAAGAGAATTGAGTCCAAATAGTTTCTAAAACTTCTCCAAGAGTAGGTGTTAATAACCACTGCATTCTATTATCATTCCATTTATCAGAAACATTATGCCAATGCTCTAAAACTAGAGATCCATTAGGTAAATCTTCGAGCAATTCATCATCATAATCAACAGAATAATCATCTCCAGTTACTTTCCATGTTTTAGTAAGGTTAAACCCTTGGAGAGGTATTATTTCTAATCGTTGCCATGTAATTGGATTCAATACAAATAATTCATCACCGGTAAAAATGTCATTAATATGGATTAAAAACCAAGTTAATAATGAAATACCATCACTAATTATTTCTTCAGGTACTTCTCTCTGTTCACGTTGATATTCCATTATTTTTTTAAAGAAGTTGATTAATTTATTAACGGCTGTAATAAAGGATTTATCATGATCCCAGATAACTAGAGTCACTGCAGCCCCGACCTCAATTTCATAGGAAATAGAACCGTTTTTTATAATCTCACAATATGCATATCCATAGTTGGTACCATTTTGTTGTCCTATGTAGTCAACAGCTCGATTATATTCAGGAGGAGCTATAACAATTTCTCTTTCATTATTAAAACGATGAATTTCTCCTTGAATTCGGTGTGTACGATTTGCACTTAATACAAAAACACTCTCTAACTTTTCATGAGCCGAAAGATTTAATCCTTGAAGGAATAACATTTCAAATACAGATCCTAAAATATTTCCTCCATATCCTAAATTTTCACCAAAAAGCCCTCCAAAACCACCTTGGAAACCTTCAAAAATACCGACATCACCCCCAATGCCACCTATTCCACCGAACTGATTAATCTCATTATCATCATTGACGTAAGCTCCCATTACTACCATTGGTGTTGCAATGATAGAAATAAAGAGAATAGTTACAACCATCAAAGATTTTGTATTTACACTTTTCATGTTTAAAACATAAATTTTTGTTATTAGAATTAATTTTAATCTTATAATTAGATATAGGATTTAACTTTTTAATTATTTATATTCTACTTGAATAGAATCTTTAAATAAATTGACTTACTATAACAAAAATCATAAAAAAAGAACTAATTTCTAATTCCAGTTCGACTTGCTAAACTAATTAAAATTCTTTATACAATTGTATATTTTGAAATTATTTTAAGTAATTGTATAGACTTTTAATATGAAGCTGTCGCAGAATTGAATAGAAAAATGTAAATGGTTTAATTAATTATATTTAAAAATTGAAATTATTCAATGGTCAAGAAAGTATAAAATAATACAAAAATATACAACATTGCAGAGATAATTAAGCTTACAATTCCTACAATTTCAGAAATTTCTGCAGTAAAAATGACATTAGAGCTAATAAATACAGCAGCGATAAGATATCCAAAAAAATGGCTTTTAAATCCTTTATACTTAGATTTTCCACGAAAGAAATTAACGATTGAAGTAAATATTATTGCTATAAATCCTGCAATATAAAAGAAATCAATTACATCAAATTCAAAATAGTCTAATAAAAAGAAAAATACAAATAAGATTAATTCTAAAAATTTGATATACCATAATATCTGTTTTTGAGAAGGTTCTATAAATATTTGTTCATATTCACTAATACCAGAGTTATAAAACAGGATAATTAAAGAACCAAACGCAAGTGCCGTAAATAGGGAATAAGAAATTATAAAGAGATAAGGAAGTATAGGAATCCATATATCCTCCCATAGAAATGAAGATAAGGCAAAAAAATGTGGTACTATACTTATAGTACAGAAAATTGGTAGAATTGAAGCGACAACCATTATAATTTTTGTCAAAGCTGAAACTTTCGAGTCAGATTCCCAATTATCTTTTTTAAATGTAGTAAGCCTCCATGCGAATGAAGCAAAACTCAGAATTGATACGATTGGTGTGATAAAAGGAAATACAAAAATAAATAAAATATAGATTGCGTTAATCCCATAAAAAAATTTTAATCGTGAAGGTACAACACTTATCTTATGATCAAAATCATCGATTGTATTTGAAAATCTTCCAGCAAATAAAAGCAAAAAGAATAACCATGATATACTAAATACAGAAGGACAGAGAATTCTGATAATCCAAAATTCTAATTCTACATCATTCGAATACCATAAATTAAAACTTGTTAAACTAAATATTAAAAATATAGCTATTGGAACTAAGATAATTGAGAGTAGAATAATTAGGCGACTGACTATTATTCCTTTTATCTCTTTAGGCATAAGATCAACTAATAATTCTTATTTTTATTATAATATTGGATACAACTATGATTTAATAATTAATCTATTGCGATAAGGAAATTAAAATGTTGTTACTCATCAGATATTTTTTAACATTGAAACCTAATTTATAACAAAAATAATTGAAAAAAGAAATAATTAATTATATTTTTGCTCCACAGCTGGTACAAAATAAAGAAGTTCCCGTAATTTTAGCTCCACAGTTAGTACAATGAGAAACGTCAGTTGATGTGGCGCTACTTATTGAGGTATCAGGAACAAACATCTCAGTATCTTCTTCTTTATCTTTCTTTTTTGCCTTCTTTACTTTTTTCACCTTTGCTTTGCCGCCAGGTTTATACTTTAAAGCGCCAATAAAACTTCCAAAAATAGCCCCCACCAAACATCCTTCAAGAACAGCTGTAAGAGTTGCAAGAAGATAAGGTAGATCTGTAAGTCCTGTTAACAAACCATCAATAATTGCAGGACCAAAAGGTAAGGCAACCATTAAAATAATATATACAACTGATAGAATTATAGCATATCCAATTCCTATTGCCAAACTAGTATGTAAGCCTCCTCGCGGAGTATGAGCAAATAAACCACTGGTTATAACACAACATAAAATCCAAGGAATGGTTACTGCTACAATTAACATGATGTCATCAGGTCGATAGAAAATACACCAGTGAATTGGAAATAAAAAAATGAGAACTAAACCAATTAAAGCACCAAATAATATTTCTAAAAATACACCTCCTGCTCCCAGAGCACCCGCTAAAGCTCCTAAAGCACCTTCAAGATTTGTAATTAATCCACCTGTAATACCTCCTGTTAAATTTAAAAATCTGAAGGAAATCCATGCCATAGGAATTAAGCATAGCATTCCTGCGCAACCCGACAAGAAAACTCTTTTAAAACCTATTTTAAGCCAACCCCTTTTTAAATAATTTAATATCTAATAAGTAAGTTTTATGATATAAAATATATTATTAGTATTTCAAAAATTCTTCAACTATTTATAATTATCTTTCGAGCATATTTCCAAAATTTAGATAGTCATAAAAATCGGATTTAACTCTGTTGCTAATGAAATAATTTTAATTAATGTAAAAATAAGAAAAAATCAATAAAAAAATTAGTTTAAATTAAGATTGTATTAATTGGAATAATCACTCTATTGGATTTTTGTAATTCTTCCATTATCCATATGAATAGTTTTGGTTCCATATTTAGATAAGTCTCTATGCGTTACTACAATTACAGTAGTCTCCAGATCTTTATTAATTTTTTTTAATAGATCCATAACTTCCTTTTCTGAAGCAGGATCTAAATTTCCTGAGGGTTCGTCTGCTAAAATAACCCTTGGACGATGAATAACTGCTCTAGCTATAGCACACCTTTGCTGTTCACCACCAGACATTTGGACGGGATAATGATCTTTTCTATCTAGTAAATTTACATCTCTTAAAGCTGAAATAGCTCTATTTTCAATTTCTTTTTGACGTAAAACAGTTGGCCATAACACAGCTTCTACGTTTTCAATTGCAGTCAATGTGTTTACTAGATTAAAATCCTGAAATACAAAACCTATTTTCTGACGTCTAAGCCTACTTAACCTATCTTCTGTTGCTCTAGCAATATTTTCCCCATCAAATATAATTCTACCAGAATCAGGTAAATCTAATCCTGATAAAACATTAAGAAGTGTAGATTTGCCACATCCAGTAGGACCTTGTACTATAGCAAATTCTCCTGATTTAATTCTTAAATTTACATCTGCTAAAGCCCGAATAATGGCACCAGCTCGCCTATATTCCTTATTTACATCAATTGCTTCAATCATTATATCTTTATCTGACATTTTTTAATCCCCCTTTACTCACCTACTTTTTTAAGTGCTATAATTGGTCTTACTTTCAACACTTTTCTATATGCTACAATAAAGGCTAGTAATTGAACTATAATAAATAACGCACTCGTAATTATAACTGGAATTAATCCAATCAAAATTTCATTTAAATCTAGTAGGAAATTTTCAGAATGTAAATAGGATAAAGCAGCAGTATAATGAAATAAGATTTCTATTACCACAATAAATCCTATAAATGTGGTAAATAATATCATCCCAGAAACAAGAGCTAAAATGTTTTTATTAGTATAACCTATACATTTGAATGTTGCCCATACACGCCTCTTTCTTGAAACTAAAATCCACGCATAGAGTAATGAAAGAAATAAAGATGTCCCAAAGAAAATAGCAAGAAAATATCCTGCTCCCTCCAGATCCCTACTAAATGCCAATTGCCAGAAAAGACTCGTTAAAAATATTAATATTGTATATATTAAAGTAAAAATTGTAAATACTTTCTTCTCTCGTAATGATAAAAGTATTGCTTTTCTCCACATTCTAAAAGCCAATTAATTTCACCGTGATAATTTTAAAATTTATTTTGAAATTATATTTAAATTTATAATTTATCTTATTTATGTTATTATAACAATTTAATAATAAATAATTTGGTTATAATGTCTGAAATAGAATCCATTATAGATGACTTGTTAAACGAGGAAACAAATATTTTTGGTGTGGGTATAATAAAAAAGGACGGTAGTTTACTAACTCAAACCGAAAATTGGAATTTGACTAATGATCTCGTTTTAATAAACGAACTACTTGCACAGAAATTAGAATTAGGCGAAAAGGGAATTTCTAGCATTGTAATTCAAGGGATCAAATATATGATCGTGGAAAACACAGAAGAAAGAAAAATTGGTACAAATATAATGCATAAAGGACATATTATTATATGTCCTGTTCCTGTTGGTGGCACTGGTGCATTAGTGTGCTATATCAATCCACAAGCAGGTCCAAGAGATGCACTCTTTGCCGTTCAAGAGTATGCTAAAAAATTAACTAATTTTGTTTAATTTTTTTAAAAATTTTTTTTATCGAATTGAAATCCAATATTTTGCTAGTAGTTTTTTCAACGAGAATTTGATTTTTGCTATTTCATTTTTATTAGAATATTTAGAGAAATCCATATTTTCGAAAGAAGGGCGTTTAAAGTCTTCATTCAATAGAGCTCTAATGATAGCATTAACACAGACAGGTAAACCAATTAAACTATAACCTCCTTCAAGTATAAAAGCTAATTTACCTGCACAGATATCATTTGCTATGTTTAACATCTTTTTAGCAAATTTATAATATGAAAGAGAAGTTAATAACCCATTTCCAATAGGATCAGCATAATACATATCAAAACCAGCAGCAATAATTATTAAGTTTGGTTTAAATTCTCTTAAAACAGGTTCTAAAATATCCATAAATTCTAAGAATTCAAAATCAGTAATTTTCAATGGTATTGGAAAATTGATGTTCTTTCCAATGCCCTCACCCTCTCCTAATTCATTAATGAAACCTAGCTCTCCTTCTACAAAATCATATTCATGAACTGAGAAATATAAGACACTTGAGTCATCATAAAAATACTGCACAAGACCATCTCCAAAATGATCATCTATATCGACAATTGCTATTCTTTTATCATATTCTAGCTCATGTCTTAAATATAGAATAGAATTTGCGATATTATTGAAAATACAGAATCCAGACCCCTTTTCTCGTAACGCATGATGACCTGGAGGTCTAATAAGCGCAATTGATTGATTTACACTGTTAGCAATCACCTCTGTTATTGCTTGTATTGCCCCTCCTATTGCTTTTTTCGCTAATTCAAATGTATCTTCTGTGATGAAAATCTCATCATCTATTAAACCACTTCCAATTGTAGAAAAATGCTTAATTGCATTTATATGATAACTGGTGTGAGCTAAATTAATAATTGAATCATCAACAGATTCGGCTTCAATTCTGATTATGTTTTCATTAGTAAAAACATTCTTTTCTTCTAAGTGGTTCAGGATGGCTTGAATTCTTAACGGTGTTTCATACGAAAGAAAGATAGGGTGTGGGTATGGAGGGATGTTCTTAGTTGCAAAATCATTATGAATGATAATACCTATTTTATTTTTTTGAGTCATGTTAAATTTTAAGTATGCCAAAATACCTAATCTATTATAATAACATTTACATACATCTGTTTTAAATAATAATACAAAAAAGTTATGGAAATTATGGATGCCACAGAAATTATTTTTATGCTATTATTAAATACACTACCTATAATTGTATTAATAATCCCCTTATTTTTCATTTGGAAGAAAACTTTTGGCAAATTATATTTTAGAATAGTCTTAGGAATTGTAGTATTTTATTTGATTTATTGGATACTTCCGATAATCTTTCAAGTGGGTGAATCTCCTAATGAACTAGTAATCTCACCAGCAGAAGAAGGAAATATAGCATCTGGATTAGGTTATATTTTTGTTCATTTTTTCTCTTTAATTACTCAATTTTTTTCTTATCCATTTATAACATTACCATTTATATTCTTTGTCTCTCCCTTCATATCTTTATTATTATTTTGGAACAGATTGAGAAAGGAAGAGGGACCGTTAGCATCTAATCTGGAACAAGTAAGTTGTCAATTTAAAGAAAGTCCAATAGAAAGAACTAAGCATGAACTAATTACGAGTAATTGGTCTCGGGAAAAAGAAATTCTGAAATTAATGATTGTATTACTGCCTATCTCTCTTTATCTATTACAAGTTATTCTTGAAATTTCAGATTTACAAAATGAGTCAATAACAACCGGTCAAACAGCATTAGGATGGTTTTTAGAGATCCTATTTGTTTATTTGGCAGTTTTTATCTTTAGTATTGAGTTATTATCATCTAGCCAAATTGCTTTAAAAGGTAGATATTTCGGTGAACAAATTAGAACACAAACCTATAAGAGTTTATATACAGTTGGAGCACCGATGTCTGTCTTTTCTATCATCCTATTCGCAATTCAGTATGAAGCATCTATGGTTATAATTATCTATTTTTTTGCCTATTTTATCATGGCATCTATCATTTTTGTTTTATTCCTTGATATCTTCGAACCAATCTCTATCTTAATATTCGTAAAATTAATTAATTGGTGGAAAAATAGAAAGAAAAAAAAAATTAATTCACAGAATTTCTATTATATGTTAGTCTTTGGGGCAATAGCTCTTCTCATTTACTTTATTTTAAATTTAATAATGACTAATTTTGTTTATGTTCCACTTTTTGGAGAGCCAGGATCCCCCGAAGAAATACTCATATATGAAGCAGGAGCATATCTTACTAATAACCCAGAATTTACATATGTTTTACAATTCGATTTAGTAATTATTTATGGAATTATTATCACCGAAATAATTCCCACAATTATCATGACTATGTTTTTAGCTTATGGATTAAAATATTTAAAGAGTATAGGGTTAGGAACATTAATATACCTGCCAGTTATTATAATCCTCTCCATTCTTATAGCTATAGGAAGCGGTGAAATTTATTGGTTAACTGGGCAAACCAGTTACACAAGAATCTTTGGATTTGATTTCTATACATTAAGAACTGCAAGTTTAGAAGCAAATCTAACTGACTTTTTAAATGGATTAGCAGCACCATATTTATATACACGTTATATCTTTAATATTATTCTTTGGAGCTTATTTATTTTCTACCTTAATAAAGAATTCAAGACCAAAAATATAGAACTAGATGAAGAACATGTTAATAAAATTGTTTTTTCGTCAGTTAGTAGTTTTTTATCCCAAGATGATTATCTTAGAGCCGATATTTCTTATCTGATTACAAAGAAAAAAAATATTGAACAGTATATTAAAAACGAACGTGAAGAAATAAAATCAATTCTAAACATAATAGAAACTGAAAAATTTTTGGATGAACTAAAGCCGCAAGATGAAAATGAGAGAAAACGATTTTATTTCACTCTAAGATATCTTTTTCAAAATAACTTTATTGAGATTTGGAAACCAGAATTAAGTTACATTTTTGAACGTGTAGAAAAACAAGGATTATATATTATATATGATGATGGACGTGGAATTTTTAGCCATGCATTTTTAAAGGAAATAGAACAAGATCCAGGGTTAGTTTCGGGTATGTTTTCTGCAATCACATCTTTTATTAAAGAAATGACCAAATCAACAGAAGTTCTTAAATCAATTGATCATGGGGATATTACTATTCTCTTAGAATACGGAAAGCGTATTTTTGGGGCATTATTTATTTTAGGCAATCAATCCTCAGAAGTCCGAGCTCAATTAAAAGAATTTGTTAGCAAATTTGAAAGTAAATATAGTTCTATTTTAAAGGACTGGAAAGGTGCTCTTACCCATTTTAAAGATGATGATCAATTAGTTGAGAAGATTTTCAAGGAGGAATAAATATCAAATTACTAATTTTTTTTTCATTATTGTTTGATATTATTCTTTATAATATTTAATCTAGTTTGAATTAACTACTTCACCAAAATTCATATAAAACTAATTTTTAATAATAAATTAAAATATTTCCATAAAGGAGATATTAGTAAAAATTTTTATATTAAAATGATATTTCAATACTCAACTTATAATTTTTTGGATGTATTCAAATATCAACAAAAAAAGGCGAAATAAAATAAAAAAAGAGAAAAAAGGATTTTTGATTCTTTTAGTTATAATTTCAGTATCATGTACATACATTTCAACTTTAATTAACCATAATGAATATCATAGAAACATAAATTATACAAAATCAATTGAGCAAATCCCTAATTTGGGTTATACTGTAAATAAAACCCCATTTGTGGTAGGATTTAGACGTAATCCTAGAGCTCTTGATCCTGTAGATTCATGGGACATAACTGAAAAAAATATTCAACAGCAGGTCGTAGAGGGATTAGTTGATTACAATTATTCTAGTCATCCAAACTATGAAATAATACCTGTTCTTGCTGAGGGATGGCATTGGCATAACAACAAGGAAATTGAATTTAAGATACGAGAAAATGTGTATTTTCATGATGGCAATCTGTTAGATGCAGAGGTTATTAAGTGGAATTTTGAAAGAATAATGTATTTCTGTAATTCAACTGGCTCGCTCCCTAAAAATGCCACATCTTGGAAAGCACTTCCATCAGAACTCTTTTACTTAACAAATGGATCATTTATTTTTAATAATTTTAGTATTGATAATCCTATCGACATAGGAGGCGGTATATATAAACCTTATAATCTTACTATCCATTTAAATCACCCTTTTGGTCCTTTGCTAGATTTACTCTGTTTTGGTGCGAATAAAATTCTATCTCCCTCTTCTACTCCACGATATAGATATCTTGATTTAAATTCTGAAATATTAGTTGGTACTGGTCCCTTTAAATATGATGAATTTGAATATGATAACTATATAAAATTCCATGCATATCACAATTACTGGCGGGGAAAAGCTGAGATTGAAGAAATGATCTGGAAGATTATAGATGATGATTCTGCAAGAATGGATGCTGCATTAGCAGGAGAATTCGACTACATCGATGGAGTTACACAAGGGTATATAGATACTTTCAGAGCTGATCCCGATTGGCATGTTGAGGATGTAGGTGAGGCGATGATCTATTATTATTTAGAAATTTATTGTGGTCCATTCGATACCTATGGTAATTGGTATCCAGGTTATGATGGTGATTATCAGTATCAGAGAAATCCTCCGTATTTAAGACGAGCACTTGCTTTGGCCCTCAACTACTCATATATGTATGAAGAAATCAGAGAAGGATATGCAGTTGAGGGTACAACAGCAGTTCCTCGTTTAATGCCCGGACATAATAGTTCTGTAGTGCAAGCTAGTGACCCTAAATTTACATTTTTAGATAATCTCATAAAAGCAAGACAACTCTTGCAAGCTAACGCTGTTGATATTGAGGCACGAGGTGGTATGTCTGCAGTTATGATCTCTACACTTGATCCTTATAATGAAAACGATTGGCAGGGGAAAAATATCCTTGGAAGAAATCTGGAAGTAAATCTTATTATAGATTGGATGAACAACATGAGAATAAATGAATTAATGCAAGATAATTTTAACAAAATTGGAATTCAAATCAATGTTATTGCAAGATATTGGGACGAATATAAAACGGTTGGCTTAGAAACTCCTTATAAAATGGATATTGCTTATAAAGGATGGGGTGCTGATTATCTTAATCCCTACGATTTAATTGATCATCTATTTAGATTAAATTCAATTTACTCTTATTCACAGATTAATGATATAAGTCCTGGAGGTTTAACTGAATTAATGGATCTTGCTGTTAGCGAAACAGATTATGGAGTGCAATTAGATCTCTATAAAGATATTCAATCATTAATCTTTGATGTTGAACGGTCCTTGAATAATGCGAGTCACGTTCATATTTCTTTATGGGTTAATCTCGTTCAATCAGTATATAGACCTTATTTTATTAATAATTTCCATCCAAATGTGATGTCAGTACTTGATTTCTATCCTTGCGAATGGAATATTAAAATTCCAGGTGATTTTGAATTATCTTCTGATGCTGGGTATCCGGATATGGATGGCAACTTTACTTTACTATGGGATGAATCTGTACTTGCCGATAATTACACGATCTATCAATATCATCGTCCCATATATGAAATCAATGGTAGCCTTACAGACATTGCCACAGAAATTACAGGCTATTCTCTACCAGTTTCAATCTCAGATAATGGATATAAATATTTTGTTGCTGTAGCTAACAATGAAGATGGTACCACAATGTCTAATTGTATTGAAGTTCTTATACTAGTTCCTTCATTCATCTTAACTACTGATGCTGATTATCCTGATACTGATGGTAGTTTCAATTTAATATGGACTGGCCCTTCAGGAGCAGAGAATTATTCTATCTTTACCTCTGATAGTGAGATAAAAGAAGATAATTTCTATTATACTATTCTTGCCTATCAAAATGCTACATCTCCATATTCTATTACAGCTTTATCGAATGGAACCTATTACTATATGGTTGTTGCTCACTTAGGATTTGATGTTGAAATCTCAACTTGTATTGGTGTTACTGTTTCACTTTCAGAAGAACCTCCAGTGACAACACCGCCAGGATCATTTATTCTTTCGACAAGTGCTGATACCCCTGATACAGATGGGCATTTTGTTTTAATATGGACAAAATCTACTGGAGCAGATAACTACTCTATCTATAAATCAGATTCATATATTACTCAAATTACTCCTGGTCTTACTTTAGTAACTGAACTAGCAATATCTCCTCATTCAACTTCAGAATTTGAAAATGGAGATTATTATTATATAGTGGTTGCTTACAATATAATTGGCTCGAGACTTTCGACCTGTATTAAGATTGTGGTTGAGCTTGATGAAGATGGTAATGGAGATGATGGAAGTTATGAAATTATTCATGGATATGATGGATTTTTGTTTATTGCTGTCATCGGTGTTGTTTCAGGAATTCTCACGTTTAGGCAATTTAAGAAAAGAAACTTAAAATCATGAACTATTCCAATTTGAAAAATTAAAATATTTTTTTTTTAATTTCTTTCTCTATTTATATTATGCTGAAATTGTAGCTACTGCGCGAACCCATCCTGCACTTGCTCTGTTAATCTTTATTGGAAAACAGTATATTGTAGCCCCAACAGGTGGAACCTTATCTAAATTAATCATTTTTTCCATTTGAAAATAGCCCAATTCAATTCCTGCGAAGTGGCCCTCCCAAATTATTGAAATATCTGGCTTTTTTTCTCTTATAGACTCTTTCCATTTTTTTGCTGTTAGTGAAAATGGAGCATCCCAGGACCAAGCATCAATTCCTACCACATGAACTCCTTGCCTGATTATATGTAAGGTTGCTTCTTTTCCAACCCCTACTCCATGGTTTATATACTCAGAAGTTCCATAGAACTTTGGAGCGTTTGTATGTACACACAGAATATCTCCCTCTTGTAATTTATGTCCTATATCTTTTAACTTCTTATCAATATCATCTGGGGTCATAACGTAACCTTCCTCGTAGTCAGTACAATCTAATACGATAAGAGGTCCTATTCCCCACTTCAATGGAAATTCATCTATTGTCATTGCCGTTTTTTGCCCAAGCTCTTTATCTTGAATTGGTGCAAAATGCCAAGGCGCGTCCATATGAGTTCCACTATGTGTACCTAAAGTAATAGATTCTACTGCCCACCCTTTTCCGTCCGGTAAATGTTTTTCTGGTTTTAATCGTGGAAAAACAAATCCCATTTGCAGCGCACCTTCATCATGAGAACTATACTCAATTTTAGGTTGAGTTAACGGTGGATCAAATACTGCTTCCTCAGGATTAATTATTGGAATGGATAAATCAATAAATTTCATTTTAATGCCCATTTTTAATTTAGATATTAATTAGAATTCTCTGTTAAAACTTTTCCTATAAAAAAATAATAAGGTTCTTAAGATCCCTCAAAATATTGTTTCAGAGTTGAATTTTTGCTTTATTAAGTATCGAAAGAGTTAAATACTCCATTATAAATACAAAATGATTAATTAAACCTTTATGGAATTTCTTCCTTATAGATTTTACAAAAATTAAAAAATCTATTAATTTTTTAACAATATAAATTATTAAATAGCTTAATCCGTACCATATATGTATGAAACAATGATTAAATTTGTCCATTATCAGAAATTTCACTCTTTTTTCTATTTTTGTGAATTAATCCTAATTATTTTTTAATTTGTTCTGTTTTGATAATCCAGATTTTTTAAATTTTCTCCTTCAGATCTTCTGGTTCCCAAAGCAACCCCAATGATTAACATCAACATTAGGAAATTTATTCTCCAAAATAAGTTTAAATCCAAATCGCTTGTAGTAATCAACATTCTCTCGCTCTTGGGTATCAACATAACACTTCATCTCTTCTCTTGAAATGTCTTGCAGCATTGCATGCATCAATTTTGTCCCGTATCCCTTTTTTTGGAGTTCTGGTTCAACACCTAACCATGTTAGGTGATAATGGGGTTCTTTCAAAACATTTGCCTTTGCCTTCTCTGCAAATTCCATGCACAAAGCTCCTTTCTTAATTGTCTTAGCTCCCAGTTTATATAATGCCTTTAAAGCTCCATTTTTAATCATTTCCCATAATGACATCTCATAATAATCTGAATGAATCCACATGATAACACCTTGGAATTTTCGTGATGTGGCGTATGCTTTCCCAAATTTTAGAGAATTTTTAATCGAGACGACGTAAAAATAATGTGCCTTGGTACGACGGATTTCTTCATCAGACTCTATTGCAACTGCTAAAGACCAATTAAGAAATGCTCTTTCAATAAGTTGTAGAACATGTTTAAGATCTTTTTTAGTAATTTTATATAAGCTACTTAAATCCACTTTCATTGGTTCACCTAAAGAATAATATGAACGATAAAATAAAAAAATTTATTATAATTTCATCATCAAACTTAGAAAAAATACAGGAAAAATAAGAATCTAACAATTCCCAGACAAATAGAGGGAATGCCATAAATTTTGCTTTCCTTAGACATCATTTGAACAACTAATAATCATATTTAAAATTTATTTTAGTTTAAATAAAATTGTTTATAAAAAAATTAAATAATCTTAAAGATTAGCGAGCCAATTGTTTATCTCATTTGCGAATAATGTTAGTAAAATTAAAGTTAATAAAATAATTAAACAATATATTGGGCCTCTTCTAAGATTAAATCCCTCATAAATATCCCTTGCTCTTGCATCGAATTCCTTGGCTTTTGCTTTATAAAAACTTTTTAACCCTTTATTGGTTAATAATAAGTCAGTGTCTAATTCCTCAATGAATCCTCCTTCGATGAGCTTATTTAAATGCTTCTCCGCAACACCTTCACTTAGGTTTTCATAGAAAAAATCTGCAAACCCTTCATAATAAAGGCGTCCTAAGGCTAGACCTTGTTGAAATTTATCGATTAATATAGATCGATTTGTGAATCCTCTTCTTATATTAGCTAAAAGGTATCCTGTTAAACGATTATCATAAATATTATCTGCGAAAACTCTTATCTCTGTAATATCAAAATCCTCTTCTTTCGTCGCCAATTCCCGTAGAATTTCAATTCCTTCCTTAAAAATGATAAAAGCGATAATAATTCCTATAACCGCATCAACAAAATAATATTTAAATATCGCAAAAGTAAGGCCAATTAAAACTCCGCAAGAGATATAAGCATTTATTTGCGAATCTTTAGAATCACTTAGAAGCGAAAGGTTACCGGAATTTCTTCCAACCATACTTTTTAGAACCATTAAACCTGAATTTAATACAATTGAAACAAATCCTATAATATATGCTTGGATAGTAGGTGCAATTTCAGATAGATTTATTAAAGCATTTACACCCGACCATATTAAACTGATTCCTGTAAATAACATCAAGCTGATAATTATTACACTTGCAAGTTTATCTTTATTTAGTTTAAAACTTACAATTACAATAACTAGAATTTTAATTAAATCTGTTAGATTTTCAAACCCTTCATTAAGCATTCCCTGAGACCCTAATTGGAGTCCTGTAATGATTTTTAATAAAGATAAAATTACTAAGAAAAGAGCAGTTCCAATCATGACTGTTCTTTCTGAAAAAAAGATTCTCATCCAATAGGATGTATGGAGATTAATAGCGTAGCATAACTCTACCATTTCTCTGCCTTTAGCTGTCAACTCTATTTTTCCTATTTTATTAACAATAATTAATTTTCTCATCTTGGCTGATTGAAAATATTCCTCAATATCTTGAGGTTCTACAACCAATTGATTGGTTGAGGAAATAAAGATATCACCCATCTTTTCTTTCAATTCCTCAAGTCTATTACATCCATCATAAATCATCCCAAGAAATCCATAAAAATAATTAGTATGAGGTTCATGCCCAGGACCATAAATTTCTTCTACAATACCCCATTTCTCCCTTTTGGGACCCCGCCTAAGTTCCTTTTTTGAGTATCTAGATTTGAGATCTGCTAAAGGCATTATTTAAAGATAATAATATCGGATTAATCAATTTTTTTTCGAATAAACCTAATATTCATTTTTCTCAATTCAATGAAAATTGAAAAATGTATGATTGATAATATTATAGATGCCCTTCTTTAAGAAGGCTTTCAAGATTTTTTCTAACCACGGCAGAATAGCCTTGTTCCTCCAGGCTTTCGAAAATCTTTAAAGATTTTTCATAAGATTTAGAAGCTTCTTCTTTCTTACCAATATAGGCATACAAAAGTCCGATACTGTTTAATCGAACAGCTTTTCCGAACATATCTCCAATTTTTTCATCAAGATCATATGCATCTTTCATAAGACGTAAAGCTTTATCCGTTTCTCCTCGGAATTTATATAAGAGTCCCATATTATCTAGGAGATTTGCTTTCTCAATAAGATTTTGGTCAATTGTGCTATAATTTAACGCTTTATTATACACAATTTCCGCATCGTCTAATAATCCTAAGGCTGTATAAATTCTGCCCATACAAGTTAAAACAGAAATAACCTTTTTTGAATCTCCAAGTTCTTCACTTATCTTGAGCGCTTCTTGATAATTTTTCATTGAATTTTGGAGCTCATTTTTATTCTCCAGCATAAGTCCTATTTGAAGTAGATGTACAGCTTTATTTTGAAGATTTCCTGATTGCTCATCAATTCTTACAGCTTTAGAATAATATTCAAGCGCCTTTTCATAATTACCACGACTTTGATAGTTATTTCCTATGTTTCCTAAACATGTTCCTTCATGGTGTAAATCCTGGATCTTTTGAGCGAGTTCTATGCTTTCTAAAAGATAGTTTAATTCTTTTTCGTAGTCATTAATAATTCCGTAAATCACCGCAATATTATTTAAGTTGTACGATATTTCTTGGGCTTTTTCTAATATTTTGTATAGTTCAAGAGATTTTTCATAACTTTTTAATGCGTTTTTG